>Ga0123352_10000092_pt1 | contig 98176 bp, 94 predicted proteins | sample TergutLab28metaG_FD_89700 | JGI IMG/M metagenome (GOLD analysis project Ga0123352, IMG submission 89700) | Labiotermes labralis P1 segment gut microbial communities from Petit-Saut dam, French Guiana - Lab288 P1 | ecosystem: Host-associated > Arthropoda: Insects > Digestive system > Gut ...
CACTCCAAAGAGTGCCATCAACTCCAACCGCTATAGTGTGGATGTTAGTTGCCATCATACTAATGGGTGGTAATTCTGGCAAAATAGCTGGTGTAGGCCGGGTAGGCACATGAGGTCTATACCTACAAGTAGTAAAAAGCATTATAGCTAAAATTATCAATCCTGCTATTAACAACAATTTTTTCACATAAACCAACTCCTTATCAAAGTTATCCTCAATCCACAGGACAATCAAGACGTGGTAATCTTGTTATGTTTGTCACCCCTGTTTCACGTGCAAACTCATATAACAACCTGCTTGTTAAATCCCTCGTATCCAAAATCCGAGGGTTAAACTGTGGGTCGCCATCAAAATGCATTAGCTGCGTTTCACTACCCGGCACCCACATATAGTTGGGACTATCCGGGTTTGGGCCTAATGGAATAAGGGCGGGATCCATCCCCATCCTCTCCATAACAGCCGCGGTTCTATTACAAGGTGCAGATAATTGTGCATTAAGAAGATTGTTTAAAGTCTGATTACTCGCCATAGACTCTGATGTATGTCCAAAAATTCCCCACCTTCCGGCATCAATCTGCCCATGCGCCGGTATATCCTGTAATGCGTGCAACGCTATTCCCAGATATCTCATAGCTTGAGCTTGCTCAACCCGACGCAAGTTTTCCGCAACATATCTCATGTCGTGTATCTCTATATATGCTTGAAATTGATCTTGGAATGGTCTATGTGCAAATGCATCAGCATAAATTGCTTCACGCTCGGCAGCATTAGCCATCCTTCTTTCGAAATTTTCGTCAACACTATTCCACGTATTAATCGCTCTGTTTAGATAAATGGTTGAAATTCTTTCCCTTGAATCTCCAATGTTATCTCGATTAAAATGTATGGCTTGATTCCCACCTAAAAACCACGGGAGAAAACTGTACCCTCCCAGTAGATCGTCTGCGGCATATGTCGCTGTTCCTATACGGGATGCCATATCATAACTAAAACCCATTTCTTGCGCCCAGTCTTTAGTCATATAATAATGTACTTCATCATCCCATAACCCGTTTTTATCTACACGGCGCATTGGATTTGCGCGGCAATACAAATAATAGTTTAGACCGTGGCGAACTATATCCTCGCTTATAAATCTGCTGGTGGCAGGACTATAAAATCTGGCTTGAGCGTAGTTCAAACCCGTTACATCGTCCGTTTGATAGCCTGTAAAACCGAATGGCTGGAATATTCCGGCTGTAACTTCCGGTACGCCAAATTCGTCGTATGACATGGGCTGGTTATCGTCGCCAAGTAGCCGTATGGGTGAGCCTAGATGGTCTTGCAGGTAATGGAAGTTTTGCGCATTGTCTTCTCCTGTTGCGGATAACAGACTATTACCCCAAATGAACGATTGCTCCTGCGTTCCTTGCGTCATTAGTAAGTTATCGTATGGGCGTGTCATATCTAGTACATAGCGTATTTCCTTGGTTGGGTCGGGTATGGATATTCCGGGGGTGGTTTGTGCGGCGGTGTAGTTTTCCAGTTTTGCTACTCGGTTGCGGAAGCCATTATATGTGTATTCCGCTGTGCCTTTGCCTTGGGTTGTGGCGGCTACCAGCATGTTTGTTGCATCAAAAGTGTAACTGGACTTTACATGCCCGTTTACAGACTGTTGAGTTAGGTTGCCGCGCTTATCGTAAAGATAGTCCGTTATATTATCGCCTTCGAGCGTTTGTATTAGTTGATTTCTAGCGTTAAAGGTGTGGCGTGTTTCTACACCATTTATATTTGAGCCTACGCGATTCCCTAGTGGGTCGTAGCTGTATTGCTTGCTACTTCCCGTGCTGTTTGTTGCTTTTGTTAGACGGTTTAGAGGGTCGTAAGAGTACTTAAATATACCGTTATCCGTTTCTATATCTTTCCGGTGTTTCTCTATCTGCGTGATGTTACCAACAGGATCGTAAATATATTTGAAATCATCTAATATATCACTACCCTTGCTGTGCGTTAGGCTTACTAACGCGCCCAGCGGGTTGAGTTCATACTTTGTTTTGGTGTTGTCCGGTAGTATGCGCTCGGATATTCTACCTAACGGATCATATGTATAGGTTGTTGTATCTGCACCTGCTATTACCTTGCTCAGACTACCCGCCGGAGTGTATTCGTAGCGTACTTCTTTTCCATCCGGGTAGGTTAGCTTTTCGCGTTGACCAACGGCGTTATAAGCATAGCCCACTTCGTTACCGTTGTGGTCGGTTACTTTGGTTGCTCTGCCTAGTTGGTCTAGCTCTATTGTGGTGATACCTAGCCAATCTCGCATTTCTGTTAGCTGTTTTAGTGGGTTGTAGCTTAGTTCCACGGTTTTACCATCTGCGTAGGCTACTTTGGTTAGCTGGTTTACCTTGTTGTAACTGTACAGCGTTGTCAGATTATCCTCGTCTTGTTTGGATACCAAGTTACCCGCATTATCGTAAGAGTAGCGGACTATTTCACCCAGCGGAGAGGTTACTGCTACTACTTCGCCTTTTTCGTTGCGCTCGTAAGTGGTTACTTGCACCTCGCCTAAGGCGTTAAACTGATTTAACTCCGTTAGCTGCTGCAATGCGTCATAGCCATATATAGTACTATGCCCCATGGCATCTATAATTTCGGTTACACTACCTTGCGGCGAGTATTTGTACTCGGTAGTGTTACCGTTTTCGTCTGTTACATGGGTCACGCGCCCCATCGCATTATATTGGAAGTGCTTGGTGCAGCCCAGCGCATTTGTGGTTGCTGTTACTCTGTTTCTATTATCGTATTCCAAAGTTGAGATATTGCCCATGGCATCGGTTATTGTTTTTACGTTGCCACTGCCATCATAGGTGTAGTTTGCTATATCACCCAATGGCGAGGTTACTGCTATTACTTCGCCTTTTTTGTTGTGTTCATATTTGATTATTTGCGGTTCGCCTTGGCTGTTGTATTGCTTTAGCTTCGTTAGCCGTTGGACTGCATCGTAACTATAATGCGTGCTGCGACCTGTCGCGTCTGTTACTTCTATTACATCGCCCAACAGGGAGTATTTATACTGCGTAGCATTACCGTTTTCATCTACGATTTTAGTTATATTGCCTACCGCATCATAATCAAATTTTTTACTATGCCCCAGCGGGTCGGTGGTTGCTGTTACACGGTTTAGGCTATCGTAAGTTAGCGTGGTTTTATTACCCAACGCGTCTGTTACAGTCTTAATGTTGCCGTTTTTATCGTAAGTGTAAGATTCTATCTCTCCACACGGCAACGAGACGGATTTTAACTTTCCACCAGGATAGTAGGAGTACGTGTATCTATCACCTTTGGCATTGGTCAAATGCTCGACTTTACCTAAAGCTGTATAGGTTAGAAAAGTCTTATTTCCTGTTGGGTCAGTTACTTGGGTCAACTGGTTAGCTAAGTCATATTCGTATTCCGTTACATTGCCCAGCGCATCCGTGGTTTTGGTTATATTGCCTACTGCATCATATTCAATTGCAGTAGTTGCGTTATCAGGCTCTATTACCTTCTTTTGGCGGTTTAATGCATCGTAAAGGATTATAGTTTCCGCACCTAGCGGAGTGGTTACGGACACTACATTTCCATTAAAGTCGTGACGGTACTTGGTTTCGTTACCCTCTTGGTCTATGGTCTTGGTTATGCGGTTGTTTTGGTCGTATTGATATTTGGTGGTATTACCAAGCGGGTCTGTTACGGAAGTTACATTCCATACTTTATCATAAGCTAAAGTGGTAGTGCCCCCCTGCGGGTCAATTATTTCCTCTACCTTACCCATGTTGTTATATTTATATCGAATACATGAACCGTTAAGGTCTGTTACTTTTACAACCTTACCTGCCAAATTATATTCGTATGCGCGGGTGTTGCCAAACGCGTCCGTTACCTTGGAAATATCTCCTTTGGTGTTGTACTCATAAATTGTGGCGACACCATTACCGTCTGTAGACTTTACCACCTGGTTTAGATTGTCATATTCGTATCTGGTGGTTGCACCTTGGCTGTCTGTTATGGTTGTTATGTTTCCATAATCATCATATTCCAGTTTGTTTTCAGACGCATCCGGCAAGGTTACAGTTGTTATTTTACCAAAGGTATCCAAAGAAAAACCCATTTGCCTGCCTAGTGGATCGGTTATTGCAGTTATGTTACCGCTATTGTCATAGGTGCTAATTATTTGTCCGCCATTGGGAGCGGTTATAACGGTAGGCTTATTAAAATCGTTATATTCTGTAGATATCTCATTGCCCAGTGGGTCAATTACTTTTGTAACATTACCCAAGACATCATACTCGTAATTCCACTTGTTTTTGTTGCGATCAATCTGATAAATACGATGATTTTTATCGTTATAGCCAAAATGTTCGTCGCTGCCATCGATGTAAGATATTTGCACAGTTCGATAGTTTTCGTCCCGTTTATATACTACAGGTGTACCTTTTTGGTCTATAAACGCTGTGGTTTTTTCGTTATCGTTATAAACATACTCCATTATGCTGCCGTCCGGCATGTACTGCTTGGTAGTGCGGCTGTTACTGTCATATTCATTATTGATTGTGACAATGCCTAATGGGTTGGTTACTTCTTTGATGCGTCCCTTGTTATCATATGAATATTGATGCGCTGCTCCGGTTGGATGTGTCACTTTTATTAGATGGTTATTTTCGTACTCAAAAGTGACTGTGCGCCCGGTGTGGTCGCTCAGTGTTGAGATATGGCTGTTACTATCATATGTAATATTCAATTGCCCACTTTGTGTCGAGACACGGACAAGCAAGTCATTTTCATGAAAAAGTTCAGTTGTATTGCCGTTGGGATCACAAATGCGATGCAACTTGCCTTCGATATCAAAATAATGTGCCACCATGTCCTGTGAGACAAGAGCCCAGCAATCGTCTTGCCTAATTAAGTCTTTTCTATTGCCCAGTTGTGCAACATAGGTGTTGTCACCAATGTTTTCAAAAGTTTCTACATGCCCGTCTGCAAAAGTTATATACGCAAACGGTTCTTCTGCATATAACGCAATGTTAAAGTTGTGTGTCCAGTTAGCACCCAGTACACTATTTGTACCGTCTATGGCGTTGTAGAAACGGTTGAATGATAGAGGGTAGCGACCAGGGACAGTTATATCTTCTTTGGAGTACACAAAATTACCTGTAGACATGTTTATCGGGTCGCCTGCATATGCACAGGTTGGACGCTCGCCTGCAAGTTCTGCTATAGTTGCAGAGTCTAGCAATGTAGACTCAAGCAATATAGCCCGTATCCTATCCAACGCACATGCATCTGGGTCTGTGGAAATGGATGCGCCTAGGCGACTTGCTAAGTCTTCCATCTTCTTTATATAGGCGTTTATATCGTGTACAGTATCCTGTAACTTATGTGCATAGCTACGGTCTATCTCTTGAACCTCTTGATGCATTTGACGAAAATGGTTGTTTGTTAGTGCTATTCCGGCTTCCAACTCTCCCGCCGCTTGTACAAATTCACGGGCTACGCGACGAATTTCACGAGCCTGTGCGCGAAGGCTGTTCATTCGTGCTGTTGCTGCGGATGTTGCTGCACTATCTATTACTTGCACGGTATATGAACCTGTCCTATCTCGACCTTCGCAGTCTGTATAGGAATATGTTCGCCTCTCCGATCTCATAATAGGCAGTGTCGCTTGGATAGCGTTTGCCTGCGCATCCAATTCATCTGCACGCTGATTAAAGCGGTCTGCGGCGTCACGCAATTCTCCCGCTTGTTCGCGCAGTGCTTTTTCAGTTTCGGCGCGTACTTGTTCTGCCGATGCAGTGTTCCATCCTAAGTCCATATTGGGTACTCCTTCGCATTTAAACAATTACTTTAGTTTTTCTATACAACTATTGTACGCTTGTAACCTCTTGCGAAAAGCGAACTGCTTTTATAGACATATCCTCTGTTGCGGACCTAAATTCTCCCAATGTTCTTTGTATGGTGTCAGCAAAATCTAATACCTTGGGCGTAGCAGCAGGCATGACAAAAATTGTTTGACACATTTCTGCTATGTCGTTTGCGATATTGTACATAAGTTCGCCTTTTCTATCGTCAACTTCGTTAATCATGCGAGATACTGTTTCGTATTCGCTTTGGTCTGCTACTACGTTGTTTGAGTTACCATAACCTGTGGTAAATCCCCCGCTACGCGCACTACCTGGGTTATGAGGCAATGATATTGTTCTGGGACCCGGGGGAGCCCCCGGAGCAGATTGGCTACCTGCAATAACGGCGGCCCCATGTATTTCTACCACTTTGGTTAAGTATGAAACTGCCGGGTTTCCAAAAAATCCATCAGCCATTATCTTGTGCCTCCTGTGTTGTTATAGTGTTGGTCGTTTGGTACTATGTGAGTTACAATTCGCCTTGACCAATATTGCTTGACTCACTAGGGTTGCTTATATCCGAAAGAAATTGTATACCTTCAGGGTCTTGAAAACCTATGAAGAATATTGTTTGTAGTTTATCATGGTTGAAAAGATACAACTTGCTAGGGTCGAGCAAGCCTTCTGGGTAAAGCACTGCGCTATAATCCCATACGGTTTCGGTTTCGGCCTCTTTTTGAGCAAGGCCTATAATCATAATTCTTTTGTCGGCTTCTTTCAGAAGGACTACTGAGCCTATTGGTAGGTAATTTTTCATTGTGTTTTCTCTCCTTTGAGTTATCAGAAATAGATTTTCTTAGTGGCTCGGATGAGTCTCCATTACAACATTGAGCTACTTTAAGCCAAATCATATGCATGATTTAGATAATATAAACGTAGTTTTAAACTGATTCAGAATTAGATAAATAATCTAAAAACATTTCATCGTCTGCGTCACTGTAGCCCCGAAAAACAATATTTTCTATGTCTTCGTGGTTGAACAAATAATTGAAGTTTTCGTTGATGTTACCTTCCGGGTAAAGGCAGGCAATGTAATCGTATGCTTGGTTATCTGCAACCGCCTTTTGTTTTCTCCCGTAAATCATCAACCGTTTTTTGCCATTTTTTAAAAGTACAACACTGCCAAGTGGTAGTAAATTAACCATATGAAACACCCCTAGGATAGTAATCTGTCAACAAAACTTTTAGGTCTTATCCATTCGATAAACTCTTTTGTATTTAAGTGCGCGTAAACCGCACTAGCCCCAAATGTTGATTCCTTCACATAACTAAAAATGGTTATGTTGTTTAGTTTACGAATTGTATAAAAAATGTTCACTTTTTTTGTCTGAACTACAAAATATGTACGACAGTCTTCGTCCATTATTAATGTCGCCAGTGTGTGCAGGTTTTCTTTAGAGAAACCAAAATCGAATTGGTGCTGTGCAACCGCGCGTTCCGGGTCGCTTTTGTAAGTACTGAGAAATTTATCTAAATTTCCCATTGATAGTGACGTTACAAACGGGGGGAAAGGATCGTCTTTGTGAAAATGGTCGATATCCAATGACAAAAAATCTGTTATAACTTTACTCATTTCATTTCTGTGGTAGAGTCCTAAAATATGCTCGTCGTTCTTTATGTTGCCATTGCGCAAAGTCTCAACTTTCTTGCGTGATACATCACAGGCTTCTGATATTTCAAACTCCCCTTCGATGGGAAATACATTCATGATTGAAAACTCCGGCCCCATTAGCGGTCTGGCAAAAGGTTTAATGGCATCTGCAACTACATACCTATCGCCGTCTTCTTTTAATAGCGATTTATCTACTAAGGATTTAAGGATATCGCCACAATTGTGCTCAACAAATTCTTTGACCTGCGTTGTAAATTTGTTACCAAGGCCGACTTCGAGCAGTGGCAATTTTAGATGAGCATTTAGGGCGTATAATTCGTTTATGGTAAGGTTGAAATTCATTTATATCATCTCCTACTTAAATTTTAGAGAAATGTCAGTACTATATCCTTGTGCAACTAGGTAGCGTACTCAATAAGACGCGGTTATTCCCGTCGAAAGTCGGTTATTCGTTTTGTTGCTTTCCTATCAGTCTTCCATGTTCGTATACACAGGTAAAAAGCCCACACAGAAAGAGTTGTAAGAAACGCTCCCAATATCAAAGGAATTAAGTGGGGTTCGTTACGTGCTCTAATAGGGTCAGCTAATCTAGCATTGCTGGGATTCCTTAAGCTGTAATAAATTTGCACTTCATCGCTAACGTTAAATGAGCCTTCTGGTCTAAAAAATACTCGACTACTATAATCCACCCCATTTACTACATATTGAGCATATAAAATTGGATCTCCATTCGAAAACCGCGACCTTGAGGTTCTTCCTACATATGTGACTGTTGCTGTAGTTTCTGAACTATTATTTCTAATTTCAATGGTACGAAGAAATATTGGGACACTAATTAATAGAAATACCACTCCCGCTACCAAAAGAATAAGAAACCCTCTCAACAACTCCTTAAAGCTCATTAGCACACTCTCCCTTTAAATTACCCCCTGCGACAACTCATTTGATAAGCCACGGCTATTCCCGTCGGAACTCGGTTATTCGTTTTGTTGCTACCCTATCGTTCTTCCATCCTCTTATACATAGGTAAAAAATCCATACAAAAACAGCCATTGCTACTATTCCAAATATGAAAAAAATGAAATCGGGGTCGTATCGCATTCTAAATGGGTCAGCTAACCTAGCATTGCGGGGATTCCTTAGACTATAATGAATTTGTACTTCATCGCCAACGCTGAATATACCGTCTGACCTAAAATACACCCGACTGTTATATTCCACCTCATCTGCTATATATTGAATGTATATAAACGGGGCTCCAGACCCAATCGCATTTACTCTCTGCGGCCTTCTTCCTACATATGTCACTGTTGCAGTCGTTTCTGAACTATTATTTCTAATTTCAATATTGCGAAGAAATATAGGCATACCGACTAATAACGCAATTACTCCCAATGTCAAAATTATAAAGGGGGCTCTTAACCACATTATCAAACTCATCAGCACACACTCCTAGTATCCATAGTTAGAGGGTAATTGTTATCCTTGCTATAATAAAATTATCCCAAATGGATTTTTTCAATAGCTTACTGCTGCATCTTTACCAGTGGCTAGGCAAGACACAACAAATGCTAGGAGGAACACAGGTACCACATATACAAGTTCTGTTAGCCTCACTGTCCCATTGTTGTGTGGACTTAGACATGCCTTCCGTGGTTATTCCCGTCGAAACTCGGTTATTCGTTTTGTTGCTACCCTATCATTCTTCCATGTTCGTATACACCAGTAAAACATCCAGATAGAAAGAGCCATAAAAAGCATTCCAAAAACCAAAAAAATCAGATCTGGATTATAACGCATTTTAAAGGGATCTGCTAATCTTGCATTGCTAGGGTTCCTTAAACTGTAATGAATTAGTACTTCGTCTCCAACGCTAAATACACCTTCTGGTCTAAAATACACCCGAGTGCTATATTCCCTCTCACCTACCACATATTGAACGTACATAAACGAGGCTTCAGACCCAATCGTACGTGCTTGCCATGGTCTTCTTCCTGCATACGTGACTGTTGCTATTATTTCTGAACTATTATTTCTAATTTCAATGTTGCGAAGAAGTATTGGGATACTAATTAATAACATAAATATCCCAAAGACCAAAATAAGAATGGACGTTTTCAACAACTTTTTAAGTTTCATTAGCACACTCCTTGTTAGGAATTAATCATTATCCTTGATATATTACCAACCGGTAAAACTCCAAGCAGAAGAATCCCATTGTTGTGCTCCCTCGGATATGCCTTCGGTGGCATTGCCAACTTGTTCTCGCAAAAGATCTCTTGTGCTTCCTGTTCCAAAAGGATCCAAATTATAAAGCCCACTCATACCAAGTCCTGCAAGTATGCCTACTCCAGCTCCAACTGTAGCACCAATGCCCGCTCCAACACCTGGAATTGGAATAGCTATCTGACCAACAAATGCCCCTGCTGCTGTTCCCATTTTTTTCCCTACATATGCAGCACCTGCATACATACCTACTTCCGCAACAGCGTAGCCAACTCTGCGTGACGTGGGCACATCTTGATTTTCAAAGAACAGTTCGCGACCCGTGACAACAGCACCACCTGCAACATTTATGGTTGGGCCAACAACTCTTAATATCGGTTGTATCCGAATATACCGTTCTGCACGCGCTGCTATCGGCAGGTTTCCGCCTCGAAGATTGCTTGTAAGGAATCTGGTTCCAAAGCCCCTGTTCATCTGACCGGTAAATATTGTATAATCGCCTCTTACAGACACTCCCATTCTAGCGGCTTCAGCAGGTGTCATGCCCAAAATGGCTGCAAGTGTATTCTGCACATATGTATGTGCTCCACTTGCACCAGAACCTGCAATATTAAACGCCGTGTCCACAAAGTTTTCACTCAAGCTAATTGTAAATCTTGGAGTATTTTGTAACGCCGCCCATCCTGCTACTTCACTTATCTCTACACCAATGCGATTAAAATCAGTGGCTATTTTCAATACTTCCATAAACTCATCGGACGACATACCTAACTCACGCGCAAATGTACTTGCTATAAGGTCTAAGTCCGGGTTCCCATGTCCAGATGCGTTACTCATTGAATCCACAAGATTCACAAACCTAGGATTATCTTGTAATGATGCAAGTAACCCCAGCCGTTCTACAGTTGCTTGTGTCAGGGATGCCTGATGTTCCTGCAATGCCAATAATTCGGCAGTATGATCTGGTGAACCCTGCCAATTTCTATCTGGGCTTGCCATCCACTCAGTTAATCCAATGTGTGCACCAGTACGAACACCAGCCATACGTATTTGTATATCTGATAGTGTAGACATATGAGATGCCATTATCTCTTTCCAGTGTTCACCTGCCAGCCCATCCATAGACCCTACATGCGCACCTGTTTGAGAGTTGTTGCCACCATTTCCGGCAGAACTGTTTTGCCCTTGTGTCGTGTTTTGTCCATTTCTAACAACCGCTTGCCCGGCAGTACCACCACCCGATGTATTTGCTCCCGGCGAGAATGGAACACCCCTATTTTGTGAGGCTGCGTTGTTACCACCTGAGTTGGATGTAGCCAAGCGGTTGCTGCCTGCCCCCGTATTACCAATACCACGGGCACCCGCAAAACTTGTGCTACCAAATGCGGTAAATGCTCCTGTAGTAAATGTACCGTTACCAGACGTAGAACCGCTGCCGCCTAGTTCTTGTAGCCCAGGAGACAAGCTAAAGGTTGCAAGTTGCGCTCCGGTATTTGCCCCCCAATTACTCATAGAGCCAAACCTACCCACGTTAAATGTAATAGCCTCTCCACCTGCTAGATGCGTTGCAGTTGTACTACTACCCGAAGTTCCTGCACCTACATTTAGAGATTGTGCATTAAACGACGATGTGTGAGTACCAAACGCCGGAGATATTCGACCCCCGCCTATTAGCCCCAGTCCCCCTTGGTTGATACTTCCACCCCCAAGGCTGCCATGCGCACCTGTTGTAAATAAAGAAGCTGATGCACTACCTTGGCCCAGCCCGGGCAAGCTACCATTACCCTGCAACTGAGAAAACATACTAGAGCCCACGCTCCCACCTTGCCCCAGCCCAGGTAAACCGTTGCTGCCTTGTAATGCAGACATACCGGGAGAATTTGACCCCAGGAAAACACCCAACTGACCAAAACCTGCACCACTTAGCCCGCTCAAGCCACCATCTCGTCCTGACCCATTTATACCAGTTGCTGCATTTCCCCCTCTATTTGCATTAGCGGATGAAAATGCACCCGGCGCGCTACCAAATATACCTGTTAATCCAGCATTGCCACCACTGAACCCGCCCATAGCATTAAATGCGGTTTTAAGTTTTTGATCTTTTTCTTCCATGCGCTGCGCTGCACGGTCTATGGATAAAAGCAGCTTGCACATCGCTTCTGCTGTTGTTTTTATCTTAACCTGAGTTCGCGCTACTGCCTCTGTTAGTGCCGCATTTGTGCTACTGTCCATACCCTCAAGCATTACCAATGCTTGGCGATGTGTTGCGTCCATATCTTCTATCTCTACATATATACGCATCATTGTTTCTGCTACTTTCGCGTATACGGCTTTATAATCGACTTTAATTTGACCGGACATATTTTATCACACCCTTTTTATGGATTACCCAAACCCTCTGCTACTGCTTGCTCCCGTGCTGTGTTTAACCTGTCGATATTGCGTTCCAAATATGATAACAATGCCGCTCTTTCCTCGCCTGGTATTGACATATCCTGCCGTACGAAAACCTCTTGCTTTAAATAGGCAAATAACAAAAGTTCGTCATCTCCTAATCGCAGTGCTATGTCTATAGCTTCGTCAAAACGCAAACGTCCTAGCAGAATCCAGTAATCAAAGATTATCGGGTCTGTTCGTTGGGCTAACCCTACCAATATATTTGCTCGTTGTATTTCGGTTAGTGCCTCGGTGGATACATATGAGCGAGATAGGAAGTATCTTGTTTCCACTGACAATTCTGTAATATCAAAACTCCGTAATTCATGCTGCACACCAAGGAAATTGTTGTTTATATATGCCGTGTTGGCTGCTATAACACTGTCTCTAAATGGGATATCTAAAAACATCATACGCCCTGCAAAAAATGCTGTAACTGCAAGTGTAACAACCAGCAGCGGTATTGCAATGCGACTTACCCAAACGTTGGTCTTACTAACCAATTTTTTTGTCGCCGCAGTTTCTTCAATCAGCTTATGGTATTCCTCTAACAGACGGCTTCTGATCTCTTCAACTGTTTCCAATAATGCAAACTCTGACAACAGTTTATTTTTCTTGTAATTATCCGCGCCACCGTTTATGTAGTCTTCGTATTCGTATTTTGGCAACAATACGCTGCCAATCAGAGCCTTGTATGTTTGTACAAATGGGATACTGTTGCCGGACTTTGCATCGCGCAGCATCACCTTTGGCACGAGATTAATATCTATAAGTAAATTGTCCAAGGACATGGAAAATTCATATTCAGTAGTTAGGACTTCCAGCTCTGCACAGTTAACTAAAAAGCGTAACTTCTCCCATTTGGGCTTTTTCTTTATAGTTGCTGCCTGCTCCATAAAACTTATATCAAAGATTAAATTTACGCTGTCTTCTCTTTCTTCCAAAGTACATGAAGCTAAACCACTTACAGGATATGTTAGAAATTGGCGTTTATCTTTTGGTGCAATAAGCTCGCTGTTGCGTATAGTCTTTTGTATTGTTGTTTCCATAGTCAACCCCCGGTGATAGCTACTAATTTATCGCCATCAAAAATATCTTCTTCTGCAAAGGTTTTATGCACGCTTACTAAATTCTGGTTAAGCATGGAGCGGAAATAGTCCAGCGTTTTGCCCGGTGGCAGTTTTCCGCTTTGGCGTAGCACTGATAGTGCATTTTTAATTTTCTGCTCTGAGTCTATTCTAATATCCAGCTTATTACCGCCAGATTGAATTGTTATATTAATAAACATCTATTGCCTGCCTTTTCTTTTTTGACCGCCTAATCATTGCTAATGCGAAACCAACCATGGCGCAAACTGTTATAGCTATTACAAACACCCACATAGGAAGTGGTTCTTCTTGTGCGGGTATGTTGATGTGACTAAAATCTGTTGGTGTCGAAAATAGAACTAGGCTATTTGCAGTGCTGGTTATATGTTCGTGAATGTTTATTTCATATTCAAATGATATGGTGTTGAATAGGTAAATGTAAGTTTCTTGTCTGCGAAGTGTATGTGCTGCCAGCATCTCGTTAACTCGCACCGAGTCCTCTGTAAAAAGATCTGTGCTAAAATGTGTACCGAATCGTTGGGTGGTATTGTCTTGGCGGCCTATAGCGTTTATATCTATTGGCAGGTCTGTTGCTCTTGTTGTTGTGGGTATAGTAATGATGATTAGCAGTAGCAATATTGTATATGTTCGCTTTCGCATATGCGTTTTCCTTTTTGCTGGAATTAAATTATGTACAGTGAAGTGGTTGGACAAGAAAACAGGGGTTGTGAGGATTGGTTCCTCATAACCCCCATTTTGTGTTCTAAGTACTCTAACGGAACTTGCTTGCGATAGCCGCATCTGCTTCTTCCACAACTTGAGCTGTTTCGAGAAGTTGTCTGCCAATATTGTGGGTTAGTTGTTCCATTTCTTCAAAATAAGGTTTTAACCTGAAGAACTGCTCGTTAAAAGCAACACTTGCTTGACCGTCCCACTCGTCTTGCAAAACACCCATAATATTAGTCATCTGGGTAATTACGCTTCTAACGGCTTCACCTTGAGTGTTTACCTCCCCTGCGCGGATGCGCATGGTATCGGGGGTCATTCTAATTTGACCTGCCATGTCGATTCCTCCTTCTTTTCAGTATTTATTGCAACTTTATGATATATAGTAGCAGAACATAACTATTGCTGTCAACAATTTCATAAATAATATATACACCTATGCCAATATTTTTTTAATTTTATATCATTACTATACTTCTCAGCTATCATTATTGTCTCTCGTAGATAAAAATGCTACAAACTCTAGCAACAACGCTTTATTCTTTTGGTTTAATTTTTTTGGAAGAACAATGAATTTATCTGAGCTATAATAAGGTATAGGATCATCTATAACCCCAAGCAAATAGTCCAGAGACACATTTAGAATTTTTGCAATTTCAATCTTTATTTTATCATTGGGATCATCTCTACCTGTTTCGTAGCGAGATATCATTGACACTTGTACGCCAATAAATTGAGCCAGTTCGCGCTGCTTTATTTTCATGTTTTTTCGCTGTTCTTTTAGTCTGTATCCAATCATAGCTAGTCACCTCAACAATAGTGTAGATAACTTTTATGATTTTTATTCCTTGAGCCATTTTATTAGTATTACCAATTATTTTACGCATCGAATTTATGCACTAAATCTCAGACGTGGAACTAGACTTGGACTTCGGATAAACCTTTTGCCCTGCATATGTAAATTTGATATGCTTCGAAAATCATTTGACAAACAAAAGTTCGATATGATACACTGCACTCACTATCTTTACCATTCAGTAAAGTCAAGCAAGAAGGTGAATATCAATGAAAGAGCAAAACATGTACTTTGGTGAGTACATCCGGAAAAAAAGGTTAACAGACCCACGAGAGTTAACGATGCAGGATGTGGCTGATCATTTAGGAATATCGTTGTCCTACATGAGTGCAATCGAAAACCGCCGAAAACCGCCTTTTGATGGGGACAAGCTGGAAAACCTTGCAAAGTTCCTTCGGCTATCAGACGATGAAACTGCTTTAATGTTCGACCTCGCAGGACGAGAAACTCGCGAAGTACCTCATGACCTACAAGATACCTTCATGTATGATAAAATTGGCACTCTTGCACGTTACGCACTTAGACAGTCTCAGGCAGGAATAATTAAGGAAGCTGATTGGAAGGCTTTTATACGACAAGCAGAAGAAAAAAAGGGGGCAAACACCACCAAACATAAGGAGTTAGAAGATGGTTAAACTAAAGCCGAGTCGTGTGGACTATAAAAATCATAATACTCCGGTACTTTTTGACTGGGAGATTGAGACATATGCCCACGCAGTTATTGAAGATTACAAACCCCATCTGCTACGCGAACCTAATGCTATAAACTTCCAGCACTTTTTGGAATCATACCTTGGTGCAACCATCGAGTACCATGATATATACAGTGATGATCCTGAACGTCCTATCTTGGCAATGACAATATACAGTCGTGGAAATATTAAAGTATTTGACAGAGAAAACAAGTGTATTAATAGTATCGAAGTTCCAAAGCGAACTGTTGTTGTAGATAATGTAATTATGGAATCAGGCAAAGAAGGTCTTGCCCGATTTTCTGGGCTACACGAAGGCGGTCATTTGGCCATGCATTGGGATGTTTATTCCAATATTATTGCAGAAGCAGCCGAAACAGGAGAAGCTTTTCCGACCGCTGTTTATTATCGCCGTGATAATATTGAAAGAGTATTCAATCGCAAAGCAACTCGATCAGCGGAAGAATGGCGCGAATATCAAGCTGATTGTTTCGCTGCCGCTATTGCAATGCCAACAGTAACATTTAAACCTTTTGTACATAACTTGTTACGCGAGAATGGCTACTATAAAGCCACGATTACTATCGGTAGAGATAGTGATTTAGATATTCTGGCAGATGATATCCTGCCTGACGCTATATCTGAGGTATACGGCGTTTCAAAAAAAGCCGCACGCATTAAGTTGCGCAAGCTAGGATTTGTTATGGGTAGTAGCAGATAACAAAGCCGCTGGCTAATTATCAGTTGATAGTTTGACAGCGGCTACATTTAACAACACAACTTCACCAAGTAGTGTAGTTTGAGAATATTGCAAAGTCAAAATGAGGTGTAAAGCTAGTGGCACGAAAAATAACCCAATCTAAAAAGCAGAAGCGAAGAATTTTAGATATGCAGCAAGATGTTGAATTTGGTATTAATTGCAAGCCTAATTTTATAGTTTCTTGCCCCAAATGTGATAAGAGGGCAATAGATGTTGCAGGCAGACCTGAGCGTACAATTAAAATAAGGCACAAATGTCCTCATTGCAGCAATATCATCGTTACACCCATATTAGCAGCTAATGCAGCGATATGAGCCGTTTGACTATCCTCACTTAGCAATTAAACATACAGTTATTAGGGTCATAATGCAAAATAATCATCTAACCCTATATAACATAATATCTATACAAAGTAATATGAACTTGCCCTTTTACAACATGTGGGCATAAGGTTTCAACCTCCGTGCAACGGTATCGATCCCTGACTAGTAACTGACCCATTTGACTTGCGAAGGATAGGATAACGACTTCTGTGGCAACACAGAATAGTCCCCTTTGTCAAAAGGAAGCAATCGGTTACACGCATTATGTAGTAAAGGGCAACGTATATCCAAATGGCCGGGGTGAAGCGGAGCAGTGATTTGTAAAATATCACTGCCGCTTTGCTCTGGTCATTTTTTGTTGCCTATTATACAAATTTTCAAAGCCTGCTCCGCCTCACGCAAAACCGTGAAAGGAGCAGGCTTTTGTTTTGTTTGATTGTACGACTAAAAGGGATAATCCAACCTCACTGTCATTCGCCGCCATTCCAGTCCTTCTCAGAAATGAAATCAAAGAAGGATGGGATAATATATGAATTTTATTAATCGAAAATTATTTTTTCAAACCGTGCAGGTTTTGCGTAGTTTGGTGTTTATCATTGAAATTAGCTCCCCGCAGGAAGGGGGTGGATACAATGAGAGCCACAAGTCGTAGAGCTGAATTAATCCGTATTTTACGCTCACGCAAGAGAGATACAGTTCCCAATTTAGCACGCGAGCTTGATGTACACGAATGTACCATTCGCCGCGACTTGTTAACTCTCACTGTTGACGAAGGTTATCTCATCGACACCATTCAAGGAAATGGCGGCGGCGTTATCTTTAGCGGGCAAATAAATCCGCATAGAGGTTCATTCAGTCAAGAGCAGATAAAAGTTCTGACTGTCTTGAAAGAACACGCCGACAGCTACCAAGTTAATGTTATTAACAACATCCTTGAAACCTTTGCATGATTTGATGCAAATACGATGAGAAGCATAGTCTTCTTAGCAACAATATTGTACTTTGACAAATACCGGGAAAAAGCATCGGTCATATACAGTAACTCAAATACATTTCGGTTGCGACCTGAAAGGGAAAGCGACGGGGAAGATGCCGCGATGACCGCCCCATAGGCGAGAGCGATACTCATTTACCCCAACAGTCTTATTAGTACAGTCTGCGCCATGATCCGTTTCCGGAGATAATGATACTTTCGCCTTGAACGCTTATCGGCATTGGGCGGCCTGCCATTAGAATGGGGGGAATGCGAGTTTGTCCGTATATACAGTTTAATTGTAAATATTACGTATTTGCTATTCGACCATGCTACAACGACAGACTGGCATTATGACACTTTTACTAAAAGTGGTTTGGGTTGCTTCCCCATGCTGGGGTGCATAGTAAATAGGAAAATTAAACATAGATGGATGTGAAATATGGTTATAAAACATATTCGGCGTGGAGAGATATATTGCGCCAACCTTAATCCCGTTGTCGGTTCTGAGCAAGGTGGAAATTTTCGTCCTGTATTAGTAGTTCAAAATAATATGGGTAATAAACACAGTCCAACAGTTGTAGTCGTGCCGATAACCTGTAATTTGAAAAAGAATCCTTTACCTACCCATGTCAAAATCCCACTTTCGTGTGGTCTTACTGTTGATTCATTGGCTCTTATTGAGCAGATACGAACCATTGACCGCTTACGCCTTGATAGATACATAGGATGCATCGACTGTGAAGTTCAATCGGAAGTTGATACCGCTCTTGCAACTTGCGTTGGTATTGAAAAATATCGCGCGACGAAAGGAGAACTTTTAACACTTTGTTTATGCAATAACTGTGAAAACGATTTTAATAATAACGGTTATATTCTCATCAAAAAAGGTTGGCAAGATATAAAACCACTTTGTGATTTTTGCAAATCAAGAAGTGGTTTTGTATTTGGCATTATTAGTGACGACTTACTGTCTGGATAGTCGCAAGACAATACATTCTAGTCCTACAAATTTTGTCGGAATAGTACGAGTTGCGACTATCATATATATTTTTACTTCCCTGTATGCGAAAGGAGAACTACAGTGAATAACGCGCCACCTGACTTTGATACAATGCAAAGCGTTGATATCCGTACTGTTGACCCTTCGTCATTAACAGATATACGCGATATAAATATAAACCCACGTTTACCATTTACGGATAAAGCAATATCTTATCTTAACCAAATCAAAAACCCATATTGCTTTAAATGTGGCGATGTGATCGTAAAAGTCAGTCACGCTCAAACTACAACTACGATAGACGATTGCATGGAGGGCTTTTATCGGTCATTGCGTACCGCTAAGAATGGCAGCGGCTTATAAGCTGTGTTTGCAAAGCAAACATACTTAACAAAAACAGCATAGACAAATCAACAATAATTTGCTATGCTATGCATGGACTAAATTATTAAAGCTCTCCTGTTGCTTGGCAAATTAATCGACAGGAGGTTTTATGATGCAGTCTATTTTTTTTGCAGCTGCTTATGCTCGCACAAGTAAAGAGGACCCCGATAGCAGTTCAATCGAAAATCAAATTGAACTGATACACAATCATGCAAAGTCACTATCTGGTATTAATATTATTTCTGTAAAAGAAGATAACGGATTTAGTGGCACCGATTTTTCCCGTCCCGATTTTGGGGAAATGATGAAAGAAATCGAAGCCGGCACAATAAACTGCGTTATTGTAAAGGACTTATCAAGACTTGGCCGCAATTATATCGAAGTGGGAGAACTTATGGACGAAATTTTCCCTAAGTATAATGTGCGGCTAATTGCCGTTAACGATAATTACGATAGCATTAATCCGCGCAGTGATGCAGACGAAATCCTGATCCCATTCAGAAACCTAATAAACGAGCAATATGCCCGTGATGCTTCCAGTAAAATTCGCTCCATCCTAAATAGCAAACGTGAAAAGGGCCAATTTGTTGGAGCATTTACGCCTTATGGGTACAAACGTAGTGAAGACGACAGACATCAACTTGTAATTGATGAACACCCGGCCGAAATCGTTCGCAGTATTTTTCGTCGCAAGATTGAAGGGATGAGTCAACAAAAAATTGCTGAGAACTTAAATGCAATTGGCGAACCTTCTCCTGCCGAATATAAGAAACGAAGCACTAATTATAAAGCCAAATTTCAAACAAAATCACGGGCTTTATGGTCTGCGGTTGCTATCGGGCGTATACTTATCAACCCTGTTTATACAGGTATTCTGGCGCAGGGCAAACAAACCACGCCAAATTACAAGGTCAAGCATCGCATTAACCGTGCTAAAGATGAATGGAATGTTACCTATGATGCACATGAACCGATTATAAGCAAAAATGATTTCGAAGTTGTAAATGGTTTGCTCCGTAAAGATACACGCACAGCACCTAACCAAGATGCTGTATACCCTCTCTCTGGCATAGTTTTTTGCGCAGATTGCGGTAATAACATGATTCGCACGAAATCCGGTACAAAACATTATTATATTTGTGCATCTAGCAGAGCAAAAGATAAAACTTGCAGTTCACACTGCATCCAAGAAGAAAAACTCTCACGTTCTGTTATGGAAACCATCTCTTGTCAGATTGAAGTAGCTTTAGACATGGAAAGAACTCTTGCATATATAAAGTCACTACCATCACAGCAAAAAGAGGTCGTAAAATTAAATGCACAACTTGTTGACCGTGAAGAGGAAATCAAATCCTGTGAAGGATATAAACGATCTTTATATGAGGATTATAAAAAGGATCTTATTTCCAAAGAGGATTACATTTTATTTGGAAAAGACTATTCAGATCAGATTAAAGAACTGAATAAAGCCGTAGCAAGACTTAGGGAAGAAATCGAAATATTTCTTGGAGATGGTTCAAATTCCGTAGCGTGTGAATGGCTAAAGCATTTTACTAAACATAAGGGCGTACAGTCGCTTACCCGACAAATGACGGTAAATCTAGTCGAAAGGGTTAATGTGTTTGCCGGCAAACGTGTATCTATCAACTTTCGTTACAATGACAAGATGAAATCTGCGCAAGAAATTCTTAGCAATCTGCTCTACCAACAAGTATCCGAAGGCGTAAACTCTAATTTGCTAAATGGGGGTGAGCCGGTTGCCTAGAGTTAGTAGAAAAAACCAAATAAACATTGCAGAAGCATCACCAGTGGCTCGTACTTATAAAACTGCAATCTATACTCGTCTTTCCGTCGAAGATGTTCGTAAAAAAGTTAGCGATTCTATTGGCACTCAAAAGGCGATGTTAATTAAATATTTGCAGGCGCAGCCCGACATGCTGTTGTACGACATATACGAGGATGTGAACTACACTGGTACGAATTTTAACCGTCCCGGGTTTACCCGAATGATTGAGGATATTCAAGCTGGTTTGGTGGATTGCGTGGTGGTTAAAGACTTATCAAGGTTTGGGCGTAGTTTTGAAGAAACAGGACGTTACTTAGAGCGAGTATTTCCATTCCTTCAAGTACGATTTATTTCTGTAGGTGATAATTTTGACTCATTAACTGCGACTGTTGATGAAAGTTTCTTGATGGTTCCGCTGAAAAACTTAATGAACGAAGTCTATGCTCGTGATATCTCCAGAAAGGTTCAGTCCGGGTTCAAAGCAAAACAACAACGCGGCGAATTTTGTGGTTCTTTTGCACCCTACGGCTACATAAAAGAGGGATCGAACCTCGTTGTAGATGAAGAAGCAGCTGCTATTGTGAAGCAGATTTATGCGTGGCGGCTGGAAGGCATGGGCATTGCAGCAATTGTTCAAAAACTGAATGGCCTGCAAATATCACCACCGGGAAAACACCATTTCGAGAAAGGCATAACCAAGGGAAAAAAGCATAAATATTCAGCGTTTTGGTATACCTCTGCTGTAAAGCGGGTGTTATCATATTCTGTCTATACAGGAAATTTAGCACTTGGTCGCTATAAATCAAATTTTCTTAGCGGTGGAACGGTCACTGAGGCAGATGAAAATGAGTGGCTTATCTTCAACGATAATCACCCTGCAATTATTTCCAAAGAAACCTTTGATGCAGTACAACAAATGCGAAAATTCAGACAAGAGGAACACAGCTATGATTCCACCAGTCGCAGCATAAATATTTTCAAAGGATTGATTGTATGTGGAGATTGCGGAAAGCATATGGCACGCGAGCGAAGAAAAGAAAAGTTTGCTTTCGAATGCTATGTATACAAAACCATTGACCGTAGTGCATGTACGAAAAAAGCCATTAGGGAGGATGATTTGCATAAAGCGTTATATACTTATATTAAGTGTGAAATTGACCTTGCAGTGAATATGAGTCGAATAATATCTGACCTGCAAAATCAGCAGCCCTATAAGCATCAGCAAGGCATCATGGACAAGCAAATCTCCACTTTAGAAAGAAAGTTGGAGCAGAATCGACTGTTTAGAGGTTCGTTACGTGAAGATTTTAAGGATGGTGTCCTTACAGAACTGGATTACATCACTATGAAAACTACATATGACGAGGAAAAAGAGCAATTACAGAAAAGTTTGGATGAATTGAGTGCCGCAAGTGCAAAACAGAGTAAAACCTTATCGCCTGATAACAAATGGATTACTGAGTTTCAACGTTTTGAATCTGAACAAAAATTGTCGGCAGGCATGTTATCTGCTCTCGTAGAGTGTATTAAGGTATATGGTGGCTCAAGAATTGAGGTGTCCTTGTGCTATCGAAATGAATTGGCAAGCCTACAAGGATACATCAACAACTCTGATGTGAAAGCGAGAGCCGATAATGAATAAAAAAATTTACAAATATTATCGACTTTCGTTGGATGATGAAAATGAAGTCGAAAGTAACAGCATCACAAACCAACGCCAGATTGTAGAGAGCCATCTAGCTACCATACCGGAATTGTCTGACATGCCATCCATAGAGGCAATAGATGATGGATACACAGGCACAAACTTTAATCGTCCCGGTATAACAAAGATTCTTGATGCGGCACGACGCGGTGAAGTTGCCTGCATTATCGTAAAGGACCTCTCGCGTTTCGGTCGCAAATATCTTGAGGTGAGTAAATATATCGAGCAGTTATTTCCCTACCTTGGGATAAGGTTTATTGCAATAGGTGACAGCTACGACAGCGACACTCACAAAGGTACCACCGCTAATTTGGATGTGCCTATACGAAATATGCTAAATGCTCTTTATAGCAAGAATGTCTCCAAGACTGTTAAATCTGCAAAACGAACACAGGCGCAGCAAGGCAAGTACATCCACGCTTTTGCGCCGTACGGATACAAGAAAGACCCTGCGGATAAACATCGCATTATCATTGATGAACCGGCAGCTAAGGTTATACAACGCGTTTTTGGGTTAGTCTGTGCAGATAAAACTCCAAAACAGATAGCCGATTTACTAAACTCCGAAAATGTACTAACCCCCTCGGAATACAAAAAGAAAAACGGAATTAAGTTAAAGAATACCAGCATAACCGGTTCGCTATGGACATATCACACTATCCATAATCTACTTAGCAACGAGCAATATACAGGAACATTTATTGCAGGTAAGGTAGATATTGGCGAACTCGGAACAGGCAAGCGGATTTATAGACCCGCAGATGAGTGGATAAGGGTTGAGAATAATCATCCTGCAATCATTACTCAAGAAATTTGGAACACAGCTTTATCTAAAAGGGGTAAACATACTGGGAGGTCCAGTAAACCCGACACTGACCGTATGCTCTTCAAAAGAGTGAGATGTGGATATTGCGGCCGTGTCATGAGATACAGTATGGATGTTAAGCGCAACTCATATGCTTGCAAGACCTACCGATACACCGATGAACATGGTTGCTCAGGTACGATATACGACGAACGAGAAATTGTAGCTGTAGTAAAAACCGTGGTTCAATCTAATATAGCTATTATGGTTGATTTACAAAGGCTTTCCACTACAATGAAAAAAGTATCTAAGCAAAGCAGTACCACTGCACAAAATACAGCAAAAGGGATTAGTAGCGAGATTGAGCAACTACAAGCGTTCAAACAGCAGCTTTATGAGCGATACAAGAAAGGTATTATCGACAAAGAGACCTATTTCAAAGAGCGTGAAGCTACGGAAAACAGGTTAAGTGATAAAACTACCGAACGAGAATCACTAATTTCCCAAAACGATAATCAAGCAGAGGTTCTGAGCGAAGCACAATATTTCTTTGACTCATTTGTAAATTTTAATTTAGATGATGAACCAAGCGCGGAAACAGTGAACATGTTAGTGGATGCAGTTCATATCTACGGCAAGGATAGAATTGAAATTCATTTCTCTTTTGCAGACAAGTTGGAAAAAGCACTACAGGCTTTAAACCAAGAGTTGTGAAGACAAATGATAGGAAGAAGGGTTTTATATGGAAAAGAATCTGGTACAGCCAAAGGGCAAGGTGGTATTATACGCTCGTACTGCAAGTCCCCATCCTAATGATACGACTTTCATTGGACTACAAATGGATAAGCTCCGTGATTTTGCTAAACAACAAGGCTTTGAGGATTATGTGGAATATTCGGATAATGGTTACAGCGGGCATAATGCTAATCGCCCAAGCTTTGTTGAACTGAACAAAGGAATCGAAGATGGGATTGTCAGCATTGTCATTGTCAAATGTGTAGACCGCATATTCCGCAATTGTATTATTGCACACGAATGGCAGCGCAGAGTTGGGAGTATGGGGGTAACTGTCCTTGCAATGGATGGTTCACATGAATCTCTGCATATCAAGGGAATCTTTCAGAAGCTATTGAAGCAACCCTAGAAAGTAGTTTAGTAGCAGCGCAAGGGTAAGATTACATCCCGAAATAAAAGATTAAATTTTTTTCTTGTTATTACTTGACATCAACAGGAGTAGTTGGCCCGATAACTTGGGGCGCGCTATTTCCCGGCCAAACCCAACCGCCGCTCCCACCACCACCGCAGCATGCACGCACAATAGTACTTGACCCCGGCCACGGTGGCACCGACCCGGGCGCGGTACTGGGTGCAAGACGGGAGTCAGACGACAATTTAAGACTTGCCTTGGCAGTGCAACGGCTGTTACAAGCTCAGGGCCAAAGGGTAATCATGACCAGGAGCACCAACGTTAACGTAAGCCTGGCAGAAAGAAGCGCGATTTTCAACCGCAACAATGCCGATATATTCGTATCTTTCCATAGAAATGCCGCAGGCTCTACCGCAAATGGCGTGGAAAATTTCGTATTTACTACCGCCTCGGCAGGTACCGTACAAAATGCATTTGACGTATTGGATGGAATTATAGATGTAGGTATACAACGCAACCGCGGTGTAAGACGCGGAAATTTTGCGGTAATACGAAGCACAAACGCCCCATCCATGCTGCTGGAAATGGGTTTTATCACCAACACACGCGACAATCAACTCTTTGACCAAAACTTTAACGCGTACGCCGCTGCCATTGCGCGCGGAATAATGACTGCGCTAAGCACACCGCGACCACCCCTGCCGCATACATTTTACACAGTAACGGCCAGCGATACTTTGCCAGCTATAGCAAACAGGTTTGGTACAACGCAGGCTGCGCTTATGCAGCTTAACAAACTTTCTGGCACAGGTTTAATAACTGGGCAGATATTAAAAATCCCCAGATAGATGTTATTGTTAGCGCACCTCAAAAGCGAAGCGCAAGACTTGCAATTTTCCAGCACTCCAGAGCGTAGCATCAAACCTTGCGTACATCCAAAGTACCCAAGGTTTGTTATCCCCTGGATTATAGCGTTTAACTTAATAATGAACGCTTTTTGTTCGTTATTAAGTTAAACGCTCTTGTACTACGCTTTTGAGGTGCGTCGACTGTACAATTCGCCACTAAAAAAACAAAAACACTACTATAGCCAAAGCAAATACATAGTACAGTGCAAAGTATTTTAGCTTCGCTTTTTTAACAAGTGACAGCATAAAGTTTATTGCAAAATACCCCGACACTGCCGCAGTTATAAACCCTGCACCAAGATTTACAAAATTCAAATCATCAAGTAATATTCGTCCCGACACAATATGCCCGGCACGAAAGGCTATGGCGCCAAACGCAGTCGGAATTGACATAAGAAAAGAAAATTTTGCGGCACTATCCCTATTAAGCCCTCTGGCTAAAGACGCGGTTATTGTACTTCCAGACCGCGTTAGACCAGGGAAAATAGCACAAGCCTGCGCCAAGCCAACTAACACAGCATCAATAACGCGAAAGGATTTTATCTCTCTTGCGCCATTGGAATATTTATCTGAAAGCAATAATATTACACCTGTTACAACAAACCCTACCGGTAGAAAACGTACCAAGTAAAACATTTCCTCGATAAAATCCTGGAAAAGCAATGTCACAATAATAAGCGGCAGCATAGCAACTATAAGCAATGCTGTTATTTTTTGAAAAGGGTTTCGTATCAATGCCCAAACATCTTTACGGAAAACCCATAAAAGCGGCATTAAGCTCCCCATGTTAAGCACAATAATAAAAGTTAAATTGTCCTCGCCAGTTATTCCAAAAATATGATGGAATACCAGCAAATGTCCGGAACTTGATACAGGTAAAAATTCTGACAATCCTTGAATTAGCCCTAAAATTATCGCTTCCAACAAGCTCATATGTTTCTCTCCGTTTCGTTACTACTCTAATGCCTCATCTTCAATTTCCAATACTGTAAATGTTTCGCCCATAACAGTTATTTCCTCTGGAATAACTATATCATAAATGTCGCCGTCTATATTTATAACTATAGCAGTTTCCTCTTCCACATCAATAAAAAAGTGTATACCGTCGGATGTTGCATACATTCCCGTAACTTCATAGGCAGGCTCAAGATAAGACCCCATTAGTAAAGCAACAAGTGCGAAATAAATAAACAAACCCGAAATATCTTTTATAGATGTGATTACAGGCGCAGAACCAGCGGCTTGGTCTACTTTTAGCTTGATAAGAACAAAAGGGACTAAAAAGCCCAATACTGCCGCCAATGTCATAGTCGCAACAAGTGAAATACCAACGGCCAGGCCAAGCATTGGTATACCCAGCCACAGGCTTATTATCACACCGGCAATTGCACCCACGATAGAACCCATAGAAATGCCAACAAACAGCTCTTTAATGAAAGGCTTGGCAAATTGCTTTAAGTTTATATGTCCAAGCACAACCCCACGGGCAAATACGGTAGAAGATTGAGTACCTACGTTACCACCCATATCCATTATCAACGGAATAAAGAACGCAACAACAATTACACCTTCCAATATTTCTTCGAAACCGTCAATAATAAGACCCGCGATCATACCCGCGGCAAGTGTAATAATTAGAAACGGCAGGCGCACAGCCCATATTTTTAATATGCTGCCCTTTGTCAAAACTTCGCTTCGGTCCGCTTCTTTGCCAGCGATATCTGCAAAACCAGCCGCGTCAAAAATATCTTCCGTAGCTTCTTCTTCCAAGATATCTACAGCATCGTCTATAGTTACTATACCTACTAAGCGATTTTCCTTATCCACTACAGGAACTGCCAACCAGTCCAATTTTTGTAAAAGTCTTGCTACCTCTTCTTGGTCTGTATCTGTAGTAACTTGAGCGGCAATTTTTTGCATTACATCTCCAACTTTTGCGCTTGGGTCGGCAATCCAAAGGTCGCGTAAAGAAATTACACCTTCCAATTTTCTGGAATCGTCTGTGATGTAAATTGTGTAGATGGTTTCTTTTTCTTTTGCGTTTTCTTTTACTTTTTCAAGTGCTTCGGCAACAGATAGATTTTGGCTAACACGTACATACTCCGGTGTCATAATACGCCCCGCGGTTTCTGGCTTATACCCCATAAGCAAGTTCGTCATTTCGCGTTCATCCGGTGATAGCGCGGAAAGCATCTTTTTTGCAAATGTCGCCGGCAGTTCGTCCAACAGGCGCACGCGCTCGTCCGGGTCAAGTGCTTCCATAATTCCTACCGCTGATTCTTCTGTAAAAGAGCGGATTAGCTTTTGTTGCTGTCCTGTATCCAGTCTTTCGAAAACGAAAAGAGCCTTATCTTTTGACAGCATACGGTAAACAACGGCTTGTTCTTCTACCGATAACTCTTGAAACATTTCTAACACGTCAACTTCGTTTGAAGTGTTTAGCAATTCTTTTAAAGAAGTCATGTCTTTGAATTTGATGTTTGATTGAACAGAATTAATAAACTTGTTCATGATTTATACCTCCGGTTAGTTTTGTTTTTTTTAATACAGCCCTGTGAGTTGTGAAGCCATTTTGCAAATAAAAAACCATCGTCTCGAAATTTAATTCTCAAACGATGGTATCAGAAATTGTTTTTGCCACACAAACTAGAAGCTAAGGCTCGCTCCACCCGGGCTGCATGGGCGAAACAAACCAAGCCTCGACATATGTGAAAAGGCAAACAAATATATTCTGACTACAGCATCATTTGAGCGTCTCTGTCCTCCACCTTCGTCCATGCGATCACCTCCTGAAATAAAAAATCCTCTACCACCATTTACGCAAACAGTGACAGAGGAATAACATCTAAAGATATCCTCGAAAAAACATACTTCGCCAATTTTACAGACAAAGCATATTCCATTCACCGTTCAAGTTTTAACTCTACAGGGCGATGAAGTTGCACTATTCCATGCCTTGGATTCGACATGGACTGTTAGCCCTCTCATCGTGTCTCCACGATTTCGCGACAGCAACCCGTATCCCTGTAGTAGCCTCACCTACCGAAATGGTTTTTATATTTACAACTTGTTTAGAGTAACACCGCGTTTTTTATTTGTCAACTCTTTTTTTGAGGAACTCGTTTTGCTATCAGGTCAGCTGAGTAAACGCTAACGCAATTAATATAACACCGGCTAACCACATACGAAATCACTCCTCATAACTATATTCCAATTTCCACAAAAAGAGCCATTAATCCATACACAATAAGCGCAATTCCAGAGATGGTGTGACTTACAGCAACTGGAATACGTTGTATTTGTTTGATCCTAGCCAAGTAAAATGACAATGTCGAGTACCCAAAATGCGCAAGCGCAACAGTTATAGGAATGAGCAAAGTTGCATTTGGCATGAAAATGAAAGTAATCCCCATAGTTATTAGCATTGCTTCGGCACTCATTACCAATCCTACTAGGCTGATTGATTTAATAAAAGCTTTTTCTTCTGAGATAATGCCTTTACGACGTTTAATTTGCTCGGATATAAAGTAGTGCAAAATACACCACAGGCCAAGTGCAATAAATGCAAACCCAACAATAAGATCGGGGTCAAACGGTATTAGCTCATAAACTTGCCCTGCAACCAAAAACCCAATAATGCAAAGCCCGAAAAGAAACGCATTAATTATGGCAAGGTATAAAAACTTGCATTTCTTTTGCAACCCCAGTGAAAGACCAATAAAAAACGCATCCACTGATACGATAAGTCCAGATAGTACGGACAAAAGCATAACTTAAACCTCCAAATAATAAAATTAGCGCAAGGAAAAATAGTTTCCTAACGCTAATGTATGTCAAGCATCCCAGAAGTGTTACGCTTGAAATTATAGCTATTAACCATAGAAAAACAGACACATGACGCAAAAAATCGATAATTCCTAAGGCAGCAGCGCACCAAGCGTCAAACTAATATCCACGCGTTCCCCCTCGCGGAATACCACCACAGGAACCACATCCCCAGGGCGAGTGGTTTGCAGTGTAGCTATCAATTCTACCTGGCTGTACGTACGCACATTGTTAAAATAGATAATTATATCATCCACCATCAAACCGGCTGCTTGAGCGGGGCTTTGGGGAACTATGTCTAGTATTAGCACACCTGTATACGGTATGTTAAACAAATTCCGCAAACGTTCCGAAAAATGATCGTGGGTGATACCGATAAACGGCCTGCGTATGCTACCGGTTTCTTTCAAATCTTGCAAAATTTCGTATGCTTCGTTAATTGGGATTGCGTAGCCCATGCCTTCTATGTGGCTGCCCATTAGCTTGGCGGTTACTATTCCTATAACTTCGCCACGGTGGTTAAGTAGTGGGCCTCCGCTGTTGCCACGGTTTACGGCGGCGTCGGTTTGCATTACATCAAGGGTCAGACGATTTCTCATGCCGGGGTCGTCTATGGTTATAGTTAGCCCCGTGGCACTTATGATACCCTTGGTTACGGTTTGGCCGCTGCCCATTGCATTGCCTATTGCAAGAACCGTATCACCCATACGCATTGCATCCGAGTTGCCCAAATTTGCTACGGCAAAAGGTACACCTTTTTCTTCCAAGTACTCGCGGCTTACCGCCAGCACCGCAAGGTCGGAATTAACATACGTGCCCACTACACGAGCGGGTACATTTTCGTTATCGTCCAACGAAATGGTTATTTCGTTGGCGCTTTCGATTACATGATTGTTTGTGGCGATATATACATAGTCGTCATCTTTATAAAAGATAAAACCCGAGCCCGAGCCGGGTGCTACTCTGCTAAACGGGCGATTTGTACCTGCAAGCACACTTATGCTAACCACAGAATCCTTAACCATCGGTATAATATCGGCGATATCGGGATACGACTGATCTATTGGCGCGCTAAGAGGGCTAATGCTTACAGATGTAATATTGCCATCGGTAGCAGGGGAGTTTATTTCTGACTCTTGGGCAAAGCTGCTTGCTAGATGATAGCCTACACCTATTCCTATGCCAAGAGTTGTACTGCCCAATAGCAAAAGAGCTATTGCCATCAAAAATTTGCGGCCATTGGATTTCTTGGGCAGCTCTTCTACTGTTGGTGGTTCTATAATTTTAAAATCGTCCATGTTGGATGCACCTCCTTGTTTTTTACAAATTAATTATAACGTGGATTGTTGAATAAATTGTGTATGATTTGTAAATTTATCTGTTTGTGTCAAACTCAAATTTTGTCCTTCGACAATTTCCTGTTATACTATAGGCATAAAAAAGACAGGATTGCATAAAACCACCAAGGAGGCTCCTAATGCAACCATTCACCCACTTACACGTCCACTCCGAATACAGTCTGCTGGACGGCAGTGCAAAAATAGACGAGCTAATTTCCCGCACCAAGGAACTTGGTATGAATGCCATAGCCATAACCGACCATGGCGTAATGTACGGCGCGATAGATTTCTACAAAGCGGCAACCAAGGCAGGCATCAAACCAATCCTTGGCTGCGAAATTTATGTTGCCACCACATCACGCCACATAAAAGAACGCCAGGACGAGGGCGTATACAACCATCTCGTTCTTCTGGCAGAAAATGAAACAGGCTATCACAACCTAATCAAACTCGTCTCCCTCGGCTTTACGGAAGGTTTCTATTACAAGCCGCGCGTAGACGTAGAAGCCCTAAGGCAATATCGCGAGGGGCTAATTGCCTTATCCGCATGCCAGTCCGGAGTGGTGTCTGCCATTTTGCAAACCAAAGGCTACGCCGCGGGCAAAGAGCGCGCCCTAATGTATAACGACCTATTTGGTCAAGGCAATTTTTTCCTAGAGCTGCAAGACCATGGGCTGGAAGACCAACGCCTGCTTAATCCCCAGCTTATCCGCATCTCCGAAGAAACAGGTATTCCGCTGGTCGCGACAAACGATATCCACTACATACAACCCGAAGACGAAAAAGCTCACGACGTTCTCCTATGCATCCAAACCGCCAAAACAATTCACGATCAAAACCGCATGAGCTATGGCAGTAACCAATTCTACATAAAATCTCCACAGGAAATGTATAACCGCTTCCCTCACGCACAAGAAGCATTGGCAAATACACAAAAAATAGCCGACCGCTGTAACGTTACCATAGAATTTGGCAACTACAAACTACCAAAATTCCCAATCCCGGAAGGCAAAACAACCGCTGGCTATCTACGCGAACTATGTGAGTCCGGCCTGCAAAAACGCTATGGCAGCAATGCCCCACTCCACCAGGAACGACTCGACTTTGAGCTTGGTGTAGTATCCGACATGGGTTTCGAAGACTATTTCCTGGTTGTGGGAGACTTTATTAAATACGCCCACGACAACAGCATTCTCGTAGGCCCCGGACGCGGCAGCGGCGCGGGCAGTATAGTGGCATACGCGCTGCGCATCACCGACGTAGACCCAATTCCCTTCAACCTACTGTTCGAACGCTTTCTTAATCCGGAGCGTATCTCCATGCCGGACTTTGATATAGACTTTTGTTACGAACGCCGCCAAGAGGTTATCGAGTACGTAGTGCGCAAATACGGTGCCGATCACGTTGCCCAAATAATTACCTTTGGAAAAATGAAAGCCAAAGCCGTAACCCGCGACGTTGGCCGCGCGCTGGGTATCCCCTACGGAGAAGTCGACAAAATCGCCAAAATGATCCCAAACGACCTTGGTGTAACACTAAAAAAAGCCCTTGAGATGAGTGCGGAGCTAAGACAAGCATACGACACAGACCCCGCCACAAAAGAACTCATAGATATGAGTATGCGCCTCGAGGGCCTACCACGTCATGCGTCCACTCACGCGGCAGGCGTGGTAATAGCCGACCAGCCGGTAAACGAGTACGTACCGCTTAACACCAACGACGGTGTTGTAACCACACAATTCCCAATGGGCACGGTAGAAGAACTCGGTCTGCTTAAAATGGACTTCCTTGGCCTGCGCACCCTAACGGTAATCCGCCTTGCCGCGGAAGAAATAAAACGCAGCCGAGGCATAGAGATAGACTTGTACAACTGGGACTACAACGACAAAAAAGTATACGAAATGATAGCCCAAGGCAAAACCGCCGGCGTTTTCCAGATAGAGGGCAGCGGCATGACATCCTTTATGAAGGAGCTCCAACCGGAAAGCCTTGAGGACTTAACCGCGGGCATATCCTTATACCGCCCGGGGCCAATGGATTTTATCCCAGACTACATCAAGGGCAAGCGCAATCCCGCAAAAGTAAAATACATGCACCCGTCGCTGGAGCCAATCCTAAAAGCAACTTACGGCTGTATAGTATATCAAGAGCAAGTAATGCAAATAGTCCGCGATCTGGCTGGCTACAGCTTGGGAAGAAGCGACTTGATTCGCCGCGCAATGAGTAAAAAGCAGGCCGATGTTATGGAGCACGAACGCCAATGTTTTATCTATGGCATCCCAGCGCAAAACGTACCGGGCTGCGTAAAAAACGGCATTTCGGAAGCTGCCGCAACCCGTATTTTTGATGCGATGATAGCCTTTGCCGCCTATGCGTTTAACAAATCCCACGGTGCGGCATATTCGTATATCACGTACCAAACCGCGTGGCTGCGCTATTACTATCCGGTAGAATTTATGGCGGCAACCATGACCACTTTTATCGACAGCAGCACAAAAGTTACGGGATATATTTACGACTGCAAAAAAATGGGTATAGAGCTATTGCCACCGGATGTAAACGACGGCTTTGCAGAATTTAGTGTGTCTGGCAAAAGCATCCGCTTTGCCCTATCCGGCATAAAAAACGTTGGTCGCTCCGCGGTAGACAATCTTGTAATAGAAAGGGAGAAAAACGGTAAGTTCAAGAGCTTGACGGACTTTATCACCCGCATGTCTGCCTACGACATTAACAAACGCTGTTTGGAAAGCCTAATTCGCGCGGGGGCGTTCGACTCGCTCGGCGGAAAACGCTCCCAGTACGTTGCCACTTTTGCCCAAATAGTGGATGGCCAAGCCCACGCAAAAAAGAGCACCCTTGCGGGGCAGCTTTCCCTATTCGATATGGACGAAAGCCCGGTGGAAGAGCCTACCGGAGATACCCTTCCCAACATAAAAGAGTTCCCCAAACGCCTGTTGCTTTTCGATGAAAAGGAATTGATGGGCATGTACCTAAGCGGCCACCCCCTAGCGGAATACGAAGCCGGTCTGCGCCGCTACACAAACCTAACCAGCTTGGATTTTGCGGAATCGGACGAGTTTACCGAAATAGAAATCCCCAAAATAAAAGACGGCGACAATGTAAAATACGGCGGCATGATAACCGCAAAAAGCGTAAAATACACCAAAGCAGACAACAAAGCCTTCTGCTTCTTAACTGTGGAAGACATGTACGGCGTGGTAGAAGTTATCGTTTTCTCAAAAATGTATGAGAGAATAGGCCCGCGCTTGCAGGTTGACCAAGTTATAGTGGTGCAAGGTCGCATGAGCATGCGCGAAGACGAAGCCACAAAAATAGTAGCCGGAGAGGTGTTGTTCTACGAAGATGTAATGTATGATATGCCCCTGCCTGCGTCCGCGACGCAAAATGCCGCTCCTCACGCAAACATACTACCCGCCACGGCACCGCAAAGCGCACTACCCCCACAACAAAACTTTCGAATAAAAATACCCGCCACAAAAACAATTCCGCTAAAAAGTATCACCGACATACTATCCGGCCACCCGGGCGTAACCCCTGTGATAATATATCACGAAGCACAGAACAAGAAAATCCAAGCGCGCCAAGAGTTTTGGGTAACGCCTGACATCGCACTCATAAACAAATTGGAAAACTTACTAGGCTTAGGCGCGGTTAAGTTAGCGTAACGCGTTATAGACCCGTAGAACTGGGTATAATAATTCAAGAATCGTCATTCGGGTTGTAACGAAACAGTTTCTGAGAAATGAAAATATACCAACTGGTGACTCACAGTCACCAGTTGGCCTTACGGCCTAATCCAAACCGTCTTGCCAGTGCTTATTGCACCCTGAATTTCCACACAAACGGAAGGAGTTGTACGAAAATGAAGAAAAAGTTTGCAGGACTAATTTTGACCATAGCTATAGCACTTAGTCTTAGTGCTGCTGTGTATGCGGATATTACATATGAGCTTTGTGACGATGTGCCATCAGTAACAATTATACCTCTTGGTGGTGATGGTAACGTGCCCGAACTTTAATCAAAGCCCATATTTGGGCTTTGATTAGCTGAAACGGAGAACTGTAAATGAAGATTATTGATACCAAGGAAATATTAATTAATGAGTATTTCACGACCCCGCTTGCCGAGCGTGAAAGATGGAAAGAGCTTATAAATAGACTGGAAAGATATTTAAAAGATAACTTCGACAACCAGTTAAGCCTTATACTTAACTCAATGCAAATCCGCGAAGAGGATTTAGTATCCAACAGCTTTGACAAATGCTGTAGTATGGCTGTACCACTTTTTGAACGGTTTGAGTGCATGTCGGAAGGCGGCATGCTTGAACTTTCTCTACTATGTTCAACGGTCAACTACAATCGAAGCTACAAAAAATCTCTATTACTTGCTGAAAAAGGAATTGAGATGTCCTATGCTATCGAGCAAAACGGCAGTCCAGATGCTTGGAAAGCCCGAGCTATGATAAGTATTAACTTAACCATGCGTCTAATACGAGCGCGCTTCGTCGATCTCGACCCTAACGAACAAGGTTCCGACTTAGCCGAGATAAAAAGAGAATTTGCACGCCACCTAAAGCTAGGTAGAGACGTATTAACAGAAAAAAAGCATGCTGTTATGAGGATGGTACTGGACATTAGGGAAGCTCTCTTTAATAGGAATTGTGATGCGATTTGCATCGGGTTATATAAACTTAAAAAAGCAAAAGAGACAGTATGGCTTAAGGCACTTGAAGACGAAGTTATGGACTACCTCTTCCACTTTCGTATGCTTCTAACCACTCCTCAGCTTAATTTGTTAACTGGACTGCGTATTAGAAGAAGGAGACAAGAGCTGGGGCTTTCTTTAGATGATTTTTCGGAAGAAATGGCGATGGAGCGTACAAGCATAATTAAGGTAGAAAATGGAACAGTAGGATTACTAGCGCCAAAATTATTTCTTGCCGCGGATATCTTGGGCGTAGGTATAACTTACTTTTTTGGAGACCCCCAAAAGAAACTATACGAAACTGAAGATGACTTATTTGCGCATAAAATCGCACTAAAAGTGAAAAATTTTACCGACGACGATAAAGAACTCGTGTTTTCTCTTATAGAAACATTTGTAGAGCATAGAAAACCAACATCTAAGAAGCAAAAGAAGCGTATGTAAAAATGGCTAGTCACGCTAATTTATAACCATCTGAAATTAATGATTTATGGATTTACAACAAAAAAAGAATCGCTGGAAAATCCAGTGATTCTTAGGGGGGGTTACCCTTGACAGGACTTGAACCTGCACGGTTGCCCACCGGAACCTAAATCCGGCGCGTCTGCCAATTCCGCCACAAGGGTATATTGCTTTTTGAAAAGAGCGTTATTCAACGCTCCATTATTATACGAATTATTTTTGACTTTGTCAAAGGTTTTTTTCATTTGGCGCAAAAAAATCATTGCATGAAAATTTCGGCACCGTCTGACAGCATACGAATCGTCCCTTGCTGGTCTGTACGCAGTATGCCAATTTGACGTGTAATTAGGCGGTCGGTTACATCTGGATGGGGGTGGCCATGGCGGTTATTTGCGCCTAAGCTTATTACTGCAATACGTGGATTTACCGCATCCAGGAAGAGTTCTGAGGTAGAAGTTCTGCTACCATGGTGTCCCACTTGCAGTACATCCGAAGATAGAGTTATTCCGCTTTGTATCATCCATGTTTCCAACTCCGACTCGGCATCACCCGTAAATAAGAATGACCTTCGTCCATGCACCAGCCGCAGTACAATTGAGGCATTATTTAAGTTATCATAAGCACCGGGATGAGGGCTTGGCGGAGCAACCACAACAAGGTCGATAATACCTGCGGTTATTACATCCCGCGGCTGTGGGATAATAACGGGAATATCATTATTTTCGATTGCAGCAAGGAAGTTTTCAAAAGTGGGGGTATCGTGGGTTACATCCGGCATTATAACGCCGCCAACTTCTACTCGCCCTAGTACCGCTGTTAGCCCACCTATATGGTCGCTGTGTGGATGAGTTGCTACAACGTAACACAGCCGCTGTATACCCGCATTACGTAGGTAGTTTAGTACGGTACTGCGTGCAGAGTGCTCGCCTCCGTCTATTAGAATGGCGTTGTCGCTAGATCGTATGAGAGTACTTTCGCCTTGGCCTACGTCTATAAATGACACCATAATTTGGCCGTCGGCAAGTACGATTACATCGCCACGGTTAAATAACCTGTCTCCTGCGAGATTGTATACAATTGCAATTGCCAAGACAAACAGCATACATAGGAAAAATTTCTTCCCTCGGCTGCGGCGACGGGACACAGAGCTTCGTTTGGGAGAGCGTCTTACTCTGGTTGGTTGCGCTTTTTGCGGCGGACGCGCCACCAGTCTGCGTTTTGGTTGCAAGTTATCACTCTCCTATAAGAATGAAAAAAACGGGCGGCAGATCACAATGTCACTAAGCTAAGCTAAAAAGGCAAGCTTCGAACGGCAAATTGCCGCCCTTAACAGCGCTACATTTGGTTTTTTGCGGGGGAAGAGTCTGCTTCCCGCAAACCACAAATTTGTTTAGCTTAATGACATTGGGCAGATTGCCGCCCTTAATGAGGTTACAGACTATTCACCCGTACCATAAAAATACTTTTCCTGCTCCGGGGTTAACGCATCCAGCCCAAGCCCCATAGCCTTACATTTCATTAGGGATATCTGCCTGTCTACATCTTCTGGTATGTAGTACAGCTTTGGTTCTAGGCTTTTACCGTTTTCGGCAATATATTTAGCACCCATTGCCTGCAGCGCAAAGGACATATCCATAATATCCGCGGGGTGGCCGTTGCCTGCTACTATATTTACCAGCTTGCCTTCCGCTAATAGATTAAGAACACGGCCATCCTTCATATGATAACCATCAATAAACTTGCGGCGGTTTTCTACTTTTGTTGCCATTTTACGCAAATCTTTCTCGTTAACTTCCACGTCAAAATGCCCGGCGTTGGCCAAAAACGCGTTGTGACGCATAACCTCAAAGTGGCGTGCGGTAATTACGTCGTTGCAGCCCGTTACCGTTACAAAAAATTCGCCAAACTTGGCGGCTTCGTCCATGGTTTTTACTTGAAAACCATCCATTACCGCTTCCATTGCGCGCCACGGATTAATTTCCGTCACGGTTACGCGCGCGCCAAGACCTTTTGCGCGCATGGCTACACCGCGTCCGCAAAAGCCGTAACCCGCAACAACAACATCACGGCCCGAAAGCATTACGTTGGTAGTGTACATAATGCTGTCCCATACAGACTGCCCCGTGCCGTGCACATTGTCAAATAAGTGCTTGCTGTCCGCGTCGTTAACGCGCATCATTGGGAATTTTAACGTACCTTCCTTTTCGCGTGCCTTTAGACGGGTTATGCCTGTAGTTGTTTCCTCGCAGCCGCCTAGCAGGTTTTCTGCCAAGTGAGAATACTCGCCGTGCAGCAAGCTAACAAAATCGCCGCCGTCGTCGATTATTATATGCGGCTTAAACTCGAGGGTTTTTATAAGATGTTCACGATATTCTTCGTCTGTCGCGCCGTGCCAAGCGTAAACTTTATAGCCTTGGGACACAAGTGCCGCACAAATTTCATCCTTTGTGCTAAGTGTGTTACTGCCCGTGATAGCAACATCCGCGCCGCCCGCGGCCAGTACTTGTCCTAAGTATGCGGTTTTTGCCTCTAGGTGTACGCTTACGGCAATGCGCATTCCCGCAAATGGTTTGTCTTTTTTAAATTGCTCTTCGATCTGGCGCAGAACGGGCATGTACTCTTTTACCCATTCGATTTTTTTGATTCCCTCCGGTGCAAGGGAGATGTCTCGTATTATGCTCATTGGGATTTTCCTTTCGCATTTTTTTATGACATTTTTATACTACGCGGGGCAACTTCGGGCTTGATTTAGAAGAAGTTGTCCGTTCGCAGTATATGATACACCGAAAGTGAGAGTTTCGCAAATTTTGCTTGAATACCGTGCGGGAAAGACGTACAATAGGGTGTATAAGAAAAAATCTCAGGATTTATTCAGGGTAGTCCAAAGCTGCCCAACATTGGAGGAAAATAACATGATTAGACAGCCACTACTATTGGAAAAGTGGGACTTTATAGTACTACTTGGCGAATCTGGCGGCGGTAAAGGTACGCTTGTGCAAAACATCATACATTACTGGCTGCCGGACCTAGATTCCGCAAGCATGGGCGACATGTTCCGTAGACGGTCTAAAGACGACCCAACCATAAAAGGCTTTACGGGACAGGGTATTCTTGTACCTGACGAAATCACATGCTCTTTGTTTCGCGAATTCGCGCTTAACAACACACCGGGGCTTATAGACGGCTTTCCTCGTAACCGCAAGCAAGCGATAGATCTTATTCGTTTCGCCAAAGAGAACCATTGGCGTATTTTGGTAATAGACATCACCTGTGATATCGAGAACATAATCAAACGGCTGCTTGCACGCAAACGTGAGGACGATAACCTGTCCATCGTATACAAGCGTCATACAGACCACAAAAAGCTGCATCCCATAGTAATGGAAGAGCTGCGCAACCGCCCGGATTTGTTTGACATCATTACACTTGACGGCAACGCCGACGCGGAAATGGTGTTTACAACCTTCTTGCTTAGCGTGTTAAGACTAGTGGACATGCTATACTTCTACGATATGAACGAGACCAACACAACTTTCTCCGTAAACCAAGACGAGACATCTATTAACCCTGCGGTTAACAGATGGATTTGCTGTTTCCTAAACAGCATCCAAGAGAAATTGAACGCACAGAATGGACATTAATACACTTATGCGCAAGTCTTTGAAACGAGGAAGTGTATAAGTGGATATATTTGAAGAAAATCGCATCCGCCACAAAAAGGACGCCCCACTTGCCGCAAGAATGCGGCCTGTTACCTTGGACGAATGGATTGGTCAGGAACATATAATAGGAAAAAACACATTGCTAACCCGCGCGATAAAGGCCGACAAGTTGTCGTCGCTTGTGCTGTACGGGCCGCCGGGTACGGGCAAGACCTCTCTTGCGCGAATAATTGCCGGTGCGACGCAATCTGCCTTTACCCAGCTTAACGCCACCACTTCCGGCGTAAAGGATATTGGTCGTGCCATAGACGACGCAAAAACCGCAATCGCGCTGTACGGCAAGCGGTCGATTCTTTTTATCGACGAGATACATCGGTTTAACAAGGCGCAGCAAGACGCGCTTTTGCCCCATGTGGAAGATGGCACGGTAATTCTTATTGGTGCGACAACGGAAAATCCATACTTTGAGGTAAACAAAGCACTTGTGTCGCGGTCTGTTATTTTTGAATTGTATCCGCTCACATGTGAGAATATTGTAACACTTATGAAGCGGGCAATTGCAGATGAGGAACGCGGGCTGGGCTTTTTGCCTATTACGGCGCAGGAAGACGCTCTGGCGTTTTTGGCAGATATATCGGGAGGCGATGCCCGTGTTGCTTTAAACGCGTTAGAACTTGCTGCCCTAACCACAGATCATACAGATGGCAAAATAGTAATAGACATGGACGTGGCGGCGGCCTGTGTGCAGAAGCGTGTTTTGCGCTACGAAAAAGATGGAGATAACCATTACGACACCATTAGCGCGTTTATAAAAAGTATGCGAGGCAGCGACCCAGACGCGGCGGTGTATTATCTCGCACGTATGATTTATGCCGGAGAAGACCCGAAATTTATAGCCCGCCGCATAGTAATTTCCGCCTCGGAAGATGTAGGAAACGCAGACCCGCACGCGCTGCAAGTGGCAGTGGCGGCAACACAAGCGGTGCAGTTTATCGGCTTCCCAGAGGCGAAGTTTGCGCTTGCGCAAGCGGCAATATATGTAGCGTGCGCTCCTAAAAGTAACGCGGCGTGTATGGCGGTTTCGGATGCGATGGATGATGTCGCAAAGGTACAAATAAAGTCCATCCCATCGCATTTGCAGGATTCGCATTATCCGGGTGCCGCCGCCTTAAACCGCGGTAAGGGTTATGAGTATCCTCATAGCTTCCCCGGCAATTATATCCCTCAGGAGTATTTGCCGGAAGAACTTTTAGGGCGGGTGTATTACCGCCCTACGGAAAATGGGGTAGAGAAGAAGATAGGAGAGTCGCTGCGCAAGCTGCGTCCGGATAGAGAGTATTAGAGCTACACACTACCAGACTCATACGTAAACCCTTTCCCATGCACATCGGAAACGGTATCTGTTATCATAAATGCTTCTTTGTCGTGTTTGTCCACAATGCCCAGTAGTTGTTGGTAATCTTTCGTGTTCATAGTTGCCATTAGCATGGGCTTTTCTTGGTTTTCGAATGCGCCAACCGCGGGTATCACCGTTACACCACGGCCGATGGTTTGCAGAATGTCCCGGGTGATATCTTCATGAAATTGGCTTATGATATACACCATTTTCTTTTTGTTTGCGCCGTTTTCGATATAGGTCATTGCGGCAGATGTTATGAAAATGGACATTATCGCAAAAAAGAATTTGTCTACATCGAATACAAACAAACATAGCGTAACAACAATCCCGTCGGTAATGAATAGGCCTATGGATGGACTAAGATTAAAGTGCTTTTTGAGGATAAGCGGCGGAACGGCAGTACCACCGCTGGATGCGTTGTTACGGTAGAGGATGCTTACCGCAATACCAAAAAGCGCGCTGCCTATTACCATCGATAGCATTGTGTCGTTAACCAACATAATCCGCGGCACAATACTAATAAAAACAGGCAGCAATGCCGCGCCTATAACCGTGTTAAAAAAAACTTCGCGCCCAAGAAAGAAAAATGTCAGTACCAAAACAAGACCGTTGCCGATGTATATCACGGTAGAACGCCCTACGCCAAGCCACGCTTCAAGAATAATGGCAAGCCCCGTGAGGCCGCCCGCGGCAATTTCGTGCGGAGCCAGAAACATGTTTACGCACACACTTAGCAGTGCTATGGCTATTACGATATATGTTAACTTTTTTGCAAATTTCATAAAAAACCACCTCTTGGCTAGTTTGCCGAAAGAGGTGGTTTTTATTCGTATTAAATTTGAGCTATACGTGATTACGCGTGATAAAAAACTTGCTCCAACTGCAGCGGGCGGCCAGTGGATGGATCAGTTACCATTTCCATCAAATCCTGCATATGGATTTTCCATTTGGCCACAATAGGACTTTCTGCCTGTTTATCGGCTGCGTAAGCTACTCCGTGTTCTGCTTCGTAGTAACCAAACAACTCGTCGCCTATGCACCAGATTGTATAATTATGAACACCGGCTTCGTTTAGGGCGGCGGTCATTTCCGGCCATATTTCGTCGTGGCGTTTTACATATTCGGCTTTCATGCCTGGCTTGATGCGGGCTTTCCATGCGAATCTTTCCATTTTTTCCTCCCGTGGGGCAAGCGCGAATGCTCGCACTCGCATTTGATCCTCAAATATATAGTCAATTAAACCCAAAACCGTCTATTGTGGCGCAGTAATTTTTCTGCAATCCAAGAAGCAGCATACCGCCGCATTAGGCGCAGTGAGCGTAGCGACACGGGAAACGTTCACTTCGTTCACTGTGTCTAATGCGAACGTTTCCCGCGCCGCGCACCGCGCGTGCGCAAGGTTTGATGCGACGCTTCGAGTGCTGGAAAATTGCAAGCCACGGTGGACTGTTTTGGGTTTAATTGACTATAAGTGTAAAGTGATTTCCTTCACACTTGAATCACCTTCTACTAGTTCTAATCCTTCCCCGGCTGGAATCCATTACCCAGCACTTCGCGCACATCGGTTACTATCACAAACGCGTCTTCGTCTATAGCATATACCAATTCCTTTAGTGCCACCATTTCTTTTGCGGGTACTACACATAGCAGTAGGTTTTGATCTTTTTTGGTAAACTTGCCGCGGCTAAAAATTTCCGTTACGCCACGGTCCATTTCTTCAATTATTTTATCGCCGATTTCATCCGCTTTTTGTGAGATAACAAACGCCGCTTTGGAAAATTTCAGCCCTTCGATGATAGCGTCTGTTACCTTGGTGGCAACGTAGATTGCCATTACCGCGTACATGGCCGGAATTAGCCCAAACACATACAGCCCCAGCAAAACTATGGCCGTGTCTACCATAAATAAAACCTTAGCTAGAGATACATGAGGGAAAATCCACCGCTGCAAAATGGCGGCAATAAGCGTAGAACCACCGGTGGTTGCGCGTAGCCGCAAGATAAGGCTCATACCCACACCGGCCACAACGCCTCCAAAAACCGTAGCCGATACAATGTCGGAAGGTATGTCGGGCAGGAACTGGAACACATTTAGCGCAGCGGTAAGAGAAATATAGCCGCATATGGAGCGCGGGAAATATTCCCTAGGCATAATCTTGTAACCCAGCACAAATAACGGAAAGTTGAGTACAAGATTACTAAGCCAAATAGGAATGGCAAATTCGAATCCCGCAGCCATTTCGGTATAGTGAAAAATGACCATTGCTAAGCCTGATATGCCGCCTGTTACCATATTGTGCGGCACCCAAAACGACATTATGGCAAAGCCGAGCAGAGACGCGCCAAGGATTATAGTTAAGTAATCCAATATTGCTTTTTTTGATATTTTCATCAAGTCACCTTCCGGGGGAAATTTTTCAACTGGTTACTGTGGGTAACCAGTTGAATATGGAGTGTACGGCCAAGAGCGGCCATCTTGTTATGAAACAACTTATCTGATATCCATTTTTAAACATGTACTTAGGGGAGTGTACGTGTCCCAACAACCACCGCCCATACAAAACGCGGTATATCCAACATCCTTTTAAAACGGCTTGGTTGTTTCGCCAGCCTGTACAGCCACTCCAGCCCTAACATGCGCAAAAAAGCGGGCGCAAGTGCCACTTCCCCTGCAATAATATCAAGCGTACCGCCCACACACATGGTTATACGGGCATTGATATCGCGGTTCTTAGTTGCCCACAGCTCTGCGCGGGGCATTCCCGTACACACCAATAGTACATCCGGCGATAATTCGTTTATTTCGCTTATTATATGCGTGTCATCTTCAAAAAAACCGTGATGATACCCCACCACTTCTACACCGGGGAAACGGGATTTTATATTTATGGCAGCCTTTTCGGCAACACCGGGCTTTCCGCCTAAAAAATAAACGGTAAAGTTTCGCAGAGTTCCAGCTTCGTTACTTAACCGCTCAAAAAGCGCGAATGTCGTATCCACACCGCGCACCCTGCCGGGTATGCTTTGTCTCGTGTACCGCGCTGCCATCACTATTCCCGTACCATCTGCCAAACTCAAGTCCGCAGTTTTAAGCGCGGCAGCAAAACTAGGATTGCGCTTAGCCTGCATTACACCTTCGGGGTTGGGTGTGACTACGATATGATTGCGCTTGCCGCCAACAAAGCCTGTCAGCATATCCAGCGTTTCCTTTTGAGTTAGCGCGTGAAAAGGAATACCAAGTATATTGATTACAGGAACGCTCCCTGCACTATATGTGCTTACATTATCCCTCATCTGCATTATCTCAACCGCGGAGTTGTACCATGCAACATCCAGTTATCAAAAAACTCCCGCAAACTGCGCCCATGAACTTCCTCAGAAATGCGAATAAAATCTTCCGTCGAAGCTATGCGGAAAGAAAACTCATGATAATACTGCCGCATAATCTCCCAAAAAGTCTCTTCACCCACACGCCGCATAAGCGCGTACAGCATTAACATAGGCTTACGCCCCTGAGCTGTTATAAAATCTCCGCGGCTCATATCATCGTTTATTCCTTGATACATAAACAAATCCGCGCGGTCGGCCAGCGCGTCATGCTCTTGTCTAATATGTTCGCTAAAATCATCCGGGTGGAACATACTTGTTGCGACAAAACGCGAAATACCTACATCAAGCCAAGGCTCTCGTACAGGGTTATTGCCCGCCACAACAGAAAACCATTGGCTCCCGATGCTCGTTGTCATTTGCATAAAGCTAGAATGACGCAAATGTGTGGAGTCCGTAAATATCACCTGCGAAAGCGGGATACTGGTGAACGCCATATCAGTTTCCACAATGCTCAATTGCCCAAAGGGGAACATACCCACTCTGTACTCAAAATACTCCATTGCGTACAACGCCCAATTAAGAATTTCTTCCGAGCGCTGCGCCACGGTTTCCGAGTGGAAGAAAAAGTTAACTTCCACGCCGCCCGCGGTTGCGGTACTAACTCGCTCGTAATATGGTGATAATACCGCAAAGGCAAAATCCCGCACCATATCTGCCGAAAAACGGGTTATTTGCGTGTCGGTATCGTCAATAATTTCCACGGTACGGTGTCCGGTGCCCACCACCGGGTAATCTATAGGTGTTGTGATCGCCACTTGAAAATTTGCGGATTCGCGCATAACGGCCGCGCCGCCCACGATATACAGCGGGTCTATATTCCAGCCGCTCTCGTCATGGTAAGCAACCACAGGCAAAAACATCCCCAGCCACATGCCTGCTTCGTTACCGCCCATAAAGTGGCGCATCTCCGGCACATAGGCAGAATATTGCAGCAATAGCTGTACCGTTACATCAGGCAAAATAGGTTCGGCCAAGCCCAACGTAAGAATAGAGCCGTCCAGCCTAAAATCCAACGTCTCATGGTTAAGCGATGCATATTCGATTTCCATGTATGGCTCTTCTTCCGTTTCGATGGCATTTAAAAAGACGCGTAACACAATTTCTTGTAGCTCTTCACCAGATCGATTAGTAAACTCGATTTGCGAAATGCCATAAATTGTTCGCGTTTCGGGGTCTACATCCAAAGTTACAACATAGTCGTTATGGGACGGTATGGATATAGGCGGGGTATCGTTAATTTGGATATACTCCTGATAGACATACATATCCGGCTCCGGCGGAATGGGTATGTATTTTGGGATCTGGTTTCTGCTACATGCCGCTAGCATTAGTATAATAAAGAAACAGAAAGCAATTTTTTGCATGAGTACAACGTACCTTTCTGCCGCAAGTTCATATTTGTGATACTATATATGGTATTATATAGGAAGAAACAAAATTCCGCAAAATAAACACAAAACGGGTGATAACGTGAAGAAAATTATTCTAACCGGGGGAGGAACCGCCGGGCATGTGATTCCAAACCTAGCATTGGTACCGGAACTAAAAGCGGCAGGGTACGAAATTTATTATATCGGCAGCCATACTGGCATAGAGCGCGAGCTGGTAGAGCGGGCGAATATTCCATATTTTGGTATATCCTCAGGGAAGATGCGGCGATACATGAGTGTTAAAAATATGACTGATTTGCTACGGGTATGTAAAGGGTTTGTAGACGCGGCGCGTGTGATAAGAAAAATACGCCCCGACATTATTTTTTCAAAGGGTGGGTTCGTAGTTGTACCTGTGGTGGCGGCAGCGCGGTTTTTGCGTGTAAAGGCGGTTATTCACGAATCGGATATGACACCCGGGCTTGCCAACCGGCTGGCAATTCCTTTTGCCGCCAAGGTATGCGTCAGTTTTCCCGAAACATTAAAGCATGTTCCTGAAAAAAAGGGCGTTCTAACAGGTTCGCCTATACGCTCGGAATTGCTTGCAGGCAGCAAAACAAGAATGAGTTTGGGTTTTGACAACCGCCCGGTACTGCTTATAACAGGCGGAAGCCAAGGCGCCGCGGCCATAAATACCTGTGTACGTGAGGCACTGCCGCAGCTTTTGGAAAACTTCAATGTAGTGCATCTGTGTGGAAAAGGAAATTTGGCAAAGATAGAGCAGCCGGGGCCGGTCGTTCGCGATACGAACCGCTCGCCCGTGCAGCCGGGATACGTGCAATTTGAGTATTTGAACGAGGAAATGGCAGATATGCTCGCACTTGCGGACATTGTAATTTCGCGAGCTGGGGCAAATACATTATTCGAGCTTGCAGCTTTAAGAAAACCCAACTTGCTTATCCCGCTACCCGCGGAAGTAAGCCGTGGCGACCAGCTGCTTAACGCTGCGTCGTTTGAGCGGCAAGGGTTTTCTATGGTGCTGCCCGAAGGAGATATGACTCCGCGGCGTCTTGCCGCGGATGTAAAGCAGTTGTTTAAAAAGCGGGAAGAATTTACTCGCAACATGGAAGCCGCTCGAGACGTTACGGGGGGAACCCGCCGGGTAATGGATGTAATCGCCCACGTCACACAATTGTAATACTTCATGCTGTAAAATTCGGGTATAATGCATGTGATTCTTACTGAAGTTTTTATTCTACATCCGAAATGAGTGAAGTACGGTGATATTACAATATGCTATTGCATTTACAGTTGTACTGATATTAATGTTGTTTCTCATGCCGCTTTTTCTAAAACTTGCGCATCGTTTCGATTTTACGGACAAGCCAACAGAGCGCAAAAAGCACAGAGAACCAATGCCACTAACAGGTGGTATCGCTATGTTTGCCGCGTTTGCCGTAGGCTTTATTGTGTTTGTAATAAGGCAAGACCCAGCCATGCCGTTTTTACTGCTAGGGGTAGTAATGATTGTTGCGGTGGGGCTTGTAGACGATTACTCCAAGTCTAAGGGGCGAGAGTTCCCCGTATGGCCTCGGTTGCTGGTGCATATAGGTGCGGCAATAGTGGCCTTTGCAGGCGGTATTCGCTTTACCGGGTTCGAAAATATTTTTACGGGATATTATATCTACTTGCCTATGTGGTTGCAGTTTGCTCTTACTATTCTTTGGATTGTTGGGTTGGTAACGGTTTTTAATTTTATGGACGGGTTGGACGGGTTGTCTGGTTTGCTGGCTTTGGTTGCCGGGTCTACGTTTTTTGTTGTGGCGCTGCATATGGGACAGGCCGAATCGGCTTTTTTGGCGGCGGTTTTTGTTGCGGCGGTTGCCGGGTTTTTGAGATTCAATTTACCGCCTGCGCGGGTTTACATGGGCGATTCTGGGGCATATTTGCTGGGGTTTGTACTTGCGGCAATCTCGCTGCACGGTGCGTTTAAACAAGCTACGGTGGTTTCGCTCGCTATTCCTATGCTTGCTATGGGTGTTCCTATTTTTGACGGGGTACTGGTAGTCGTACGGCGGCTGCTTGCAAGAAGGCCGGCGTATGTTGCGGATTCCACCGATATTACACATTTGCATTTTAGATTACTAAAGCGCGGGCTGTCACCTAAGCATACTGTTTTGTTGATTTTTTTGATTAGTACGTGTTTGAGTTTGACTTCAATTATTCTAATGTTGGCGTTTTAAAGGGTCTAAATTACCGTGGTGCAAATATTTACAAATGTGTAAATATTTGCACCACGGTAATTTTTTGCGATATGCGACATTATTGTGATATAATTTACATAGTTTAGTTTAACGGCTAAATATAAAAATTATTTCAGGAGGAAATTTTATGAAGTCAAGGCAAGAAATCAAAGCATTAGCAAAGGACGCTATGCGGGCACAAAGGGGTACATCAATTTTACTGGACATTGTGGTGGCACTGGTGGCTATTGTATTACTTTTGCCAGTTATTCTAGTACTTATATTTCAAGGCGCGGGATTGTTATCTTGGATTTTGTACGTTGTAGTGATTTGCGTTCTAGTAGTTATTGCCGTCAATATGTTAGGAGAGTTCATTAAAATCTATAACCGCGAAGAGGCCAGTGTTGCGGCAGTTTTTACAGAGCTTAAAGTTAATTTCTTACGTAAATTAGGCGGCTCATGGTGGGTGGCATTATGGTATCTTTTGTGGTCTATGCTATTCGTAATTCCAGGTATCATTAAGTTTTATTCGTACTTCTTTACGGAGTATATCCTTGCCGATTGCCCAAATGTTACAGCTCGTCAGGCAATAAAGATTTCCATGCGTATTACCACAGGTCATAAGTGGGAGATATTTGTCTTTGTTCTTAGCTTTATCGGATGGCATATGCTTTCTGCTTTTACATTAGGCATTTTAGGTTTAGTGTTTGTATATCCATACCAGAATATCTCTATCGCTGGTCTTTACGTAGAAATGCGTGACGAAGCTTTGGCATCTGGCAGAATAACAAGAGCCGATTTAGGCTGGGATGCATAACACGTTGTAAGCTCTCTTTAGGCGCTAAATTCAAACAATTAACAATATCCAGCAAAAGGGCAGCCTCGTTTCACTAACGAGACTACCCTTTTTTAATTTGCGCGCTAGCAATTATAGCCATTTATAGTCAATTAAACCCAAAACCGTCCATTGTGGCGCAGTAATTTTTCTGCAATCCAAGGAGCAGCAAACCGCCGCATTAGGCGCAGTGAGCGTAGCGAACGCTTCCCGCGCCGCGCACCAGCGCGTGCGCAAGGTTTGATGCGACGCTTCGAGTGCTGGAAAATTGCAAGCCACAGTGGACGGTTTTGGGTTTAATTGACTATAACCAACGCAGCGTAACAATTCATTTTGTAAAACAAATTAAAGTGTGTTAAGCTATAATGCCACCATAGGCTAAGCTCGGTTTGAAAAATAGCGAAATAGTAAATATCGAAACTCGACTGCTAAATCGCCATTTGTAATAAATAACCATTCAAATGTAAAAATTGGACGAGCATGGTGTTTGTTTCGAGATTTTGCACATGGTAAAATAATAAGTAAGCTAGGATGATGCTCCCGTGATACTGCAAGTTGCTATTTGTGACGACGAAACCCAAGTAGCTTCCGAGTTGGAAGCAAAATTGGAAAAAATATTTAACAAACTTAACGTTAAATACGAAATTGATATTTATTATACTGGGGAAATGCTATGCAGCAAGATGGAGTCCTCTGCATGTTATGATCTAATTTTTTTGGATATAGAATTTGCTAAAAGCGAAATAAGCGGCGTAGAAGTTGGAAAGCAGATTCGTGACACTTTTGAACGCCAAGTGGTTTCAATTGTTTATATCTCGTGGGAAGAAAGATATTCCATGCAGTTATTTGAGATACGTCCATTGAACTTTCTAATCAAGCCCCTGGAATACGAAAAAATCGAGCAAGTTGTGCAAACACATCTGAAATTGCTCCGCAACTGGGCAGACGAGTTCAAATATAAAATACGAAACGAAACCCGCAGAGAAAAAGTAAAAGACATAGTTTATCTCGAAAGCACGAGGCGACAATTGAATTTGTACCTAGCGGATGGCAGAATAGAAGTGTTTTACGGCACATTAAAAGAAGTTTTTAACGAGCAGCTCAAAAAAGCCGATTTTCTTCATATCCATGCTTCCTATGTTGTAAATTACAATTTTATATCGGCATTAACGCGCAACTGTGTTGTTTTGTCTTACAAGGAGATAACCTTACCGATAAGCAAACAAAAGAAAAACGAGGTAGAAGAAGCCTACTTCGCTATAATGGAAAGACGAGGGGTGGTATAAGATGATACTTGACGTGGTATTTGTCTTATTTTCCAGCATCTCAATTATGTTCTATTTTCAAAAGTTTATGAGAGTATTTTTCGAAAAAAGCAGAACCCCCTTTCTTGTTATGGCTCTTTCGTATTTGCTGTATCCGGTTCTATTAACCAGCACATTTGTTTTGCTTAGAATGCCCTTGCTAAATTCAGTTATTGCTCTTGTGTCACTAACCATTATATCGTTAAATTACGAGACATCAGGAATAAATAGACTCGCCGCCATAATTTCAATATTTTCCATTTCCATAATCGTTTATTATGCAGTAGGATTTTCAGTGGGGTCTCATCACAATCACATAGTAAATTTTGGCACCATTGAAACTATAGACTATTTTGCTGTCGCAACTGTTGGAATAGTATTTGTTTTGTTAGCGCAGCTACTGCAATATCTAAAAAATATAAAAAGAAGCAACGTTGCCTTACCTGTGTTTTGGGTTTCTGCTTTGCTTATGCCAATAGCATCATTAATTATTGCGTATATTATCGTAGTAATAGCTGATATACCACCGCAAATTATGGCTTTAGCTCTGCTAACTATATTTGGAGCAGACGTGTTTATTTTTTATTTGTACGACAGCTTTTCTGCGCAGTATGTGAAAAATCTCAAGTCCGCACTTCATGAACAAGAAAAGAAATATTACCTAGCCCAATGTCAACTAATGCAGGAATCAACAGAAAGAGCACGCTCCATAAGACACGATATGAAGCTGCATCTAGCGACATTAAAAGATTTTGCCCTAAACAATAAACCTGAAGACGCTACGGCATATATAAATCGTCTGTACAGCGACATAGACGAAATCGAAATTTTTAGCAAAACAAACCATCCCGCTATTGACAGCGTTATCAATTATAAACTCAAAGACATAAAGAAATCCGATACTAAACTTAACATGCGTTTTCAAGTCCCGCCCACTCTTAGCATAGACGATGCGGATATTGTAACAATAATTGGTAATCTCTTGGATAACGCATTGGAAGCGGTAGCAAAGACAGAAGAAAAAACAATCACATTAAATATCGCACTGGACAATGGTACGTTGCTAATTAAAGCAGAAAATTCTTATAATGGTGAGATCAATGAGAATATGGCATCCCTAAAAAGCGGCCCCGAACATGGATATGGTTTAAATAACATCAAGCGTTCTGTAGACAAATACGACGGCTACATGAAAATCACCCATACCGAAAATATTTTTTCCGTAGCAATTATACTTTATGTGAACTAAGCGGGCCCCAAACGGCCCGCTTTTGCTGTAACTACATTGTAAGACAATAAGACTTACTCTATCCACCCAATTTTAACATCAAAACGGCTATTTATTACAAGCGGCGGTCTAGGGCTGTAAAAAATCTTTATAATGGATTTGTTGCGCAATTGCGATGGCATGGAGTGTATAGCCGAAACCGCCAAAACAGGCAGAAGGGCTTCAAACATTAGCAAGACGCGATAAAACCTAACAAAAAAAGGAGAGCAGTTAAATGCAAAATGCAAAAAAACGAAGAATTATGCCTCTTGCTATGGGTTTCTTACTTGTTGTAGTACTTGTAGCATCGGCAGCTTGCGGAAGCACCCAAGACCTTGGCCAAAATTTTAGCCCAAATTTAGTAGGGACATGGGCTTGGATTGGTACGGATTACTATGTACTTAATAATGACGGCACAGGAACAATGGATGGCACCCCTATAAATTGGGGGTCTGATAATGGGGTGCTGCTCGTTTGTGTTACACCCAGCATGTGTCGCAACAGAAGATGTACGGCCCCTATGGAGTGGCTCTATAGTGTTGACGGAGACCAACTTACCCTAACCAGCCGACAAGACGAAGGAATGTCTTATGTATATAATCGCCGATAGTAAGTAAAACGAAGAAAGCGCGGAAATAGAAAGGAACTAAAATGAAAAAGTTTATGATAGTTTTTACAACTTTGCTGGTTGTTTTTGTACTTGCGGCTTGCGGCGGTTCTCCCGATTCTCCTGAACCTCAGCCCGAAGCGGAATACGAACCCGCAATGTTAGTTGTTGACCCTGCTCCGGATACTGAGCCTACGGAACCCGTTGAACTTACGCCGGCACAGATATTCGAAAATAATAAGAACGCCGTTATTCAAATTGTTTCTCGTTGTGCAAATGATCTTTGGTACTTTGGGAGCGGTTTCATTGTTGACTCGACAGGAGTTGCGGTAACTAACCACCATGTTATGGTTGACATGGTAGAAGCCTGGGCATTGTTATTTGATGGCAGAGAGATCGAGATTACAGGGTTTTTCTCTTATGATATCGACAACGATTTGGCAATAATCCAAGTTGGTACCGGAAATGAAGGATTTAGTTATGTCTCCTTAGGCGATTCGAACACAGCAAGGGTTGGTGAGCCGGTTTTTGCTGTTGGCGGCCCAGAAGGCGATCCTATAACATTTACAGCCGGAATGATTTCAAGGCTTGCCGACGAACCCGTAAGTTTTAGCATATATACCATAGCGGGAATGCTTCAAAGCACCGCTGCTATTTATAGGGGAAACAGCGGTGGCCCTTTACTTAACGACAGGGGACAGGTTATCGGAATTAATTCAGCTGTGCGGCCGGACAGAGCCAGTGTGCAGTGGGCTGTGCCTGTCAACCGCGTAGTTTTACCCACAGCAGGAAGCACGGCAAATTCGTTGCCTATCGGAGATGGTATACCAAGTTTTGATGGGCAGGTTCGCCCGCTAACTATGTTTGGTGTAGAATTTTATTTCATACCTGATCTAACCTCAATCAGCCGCAACGCACAGTTGATAATGAGCGGAACCCCTGCGGACTTGGGCGAAACCGCGGGTAGCATGTATTACGACTACTATGAGTACTTAGTTATATACCACATGCCCGAAGTACATTGGATTAGTGACACGGACTTATACGACATCGCACTTATAGAGCACGGTTTTGTTTTCCAAAATGTTGTTCAATGGGGTGGAGAAACTTGGGTTTATTTCTTCCACCCGGATTACAATGTCAGCTTGTCATACGCCTTTTATTGGGAGTTTGACACGTTGCTAGTAGGTGTTGTTTACGGAAATGTCTATTATGATTTCTACCACGCAAGTCAACCACAAATTCCCGACCAGCTTGACTTAGATCAATCACTTGTAGGGATTTGGGGATTTTATGATACAACAAGCGAGCTTTACGCTTCGTGGATTATCGGTGATGAAAGTTTGTTCTATGTATTTGCGGCAGATGGGACAGGAGTCTTTACCTCAGTGGATTTAGCAGGTAACATACTTCGCGAATACAATTTTCATTGGGGTACCTACAACATGAATGTGTTCATCGAATATACAGATTTAAACTTGCTTCTTGTTTACTTTTATGAGTATGACGCGCAACATGGAGAGCTGTACATGGCAAGTGAAGAAGATGAGCATCTTCTAATTTTTATCGAGTAGTCTACGGTAATACCCGCTTCTGAGATTGGAATACATTCAGAGGCGGGTATTATTTTACACACCGCTTTAGCCTATATGGGCTCAATTCGAAACCTTAAGTTTCATTCTTCCACATTCGATACCAGCCATTTATCTCATGCACGGCAATACCCGAGGCCTCATAATCAACGATTTCTCTAAGCTGCGTTAGCACATGCATCATATATTCATATCCACGAAGATAAAAATAAACATGATCATGTTCTGGGTTTTCACGTCCATAATGAGCCAATGCCGATAAAAATATTGGTCGGTCAACCTCTCGCGCAAAATCGATACAGTGTCGCCCAACATCATAAATGCCCTGCGCGGTATTGCGATATGACAGAACAAACACACGATCCGCTTCAAGGATGGACGCGCGATATAGATATCTCGTTTCTCCACGATGGTTAACTAAAAAAGGTTCTTGTGCCCACCACCAAAATGGAATGGACCAGTCCATCGGACCAAAACAATCGGTAACCCGCACTTTTAAGTCAATATAACGTTGCAATATTTTATTACGTGTGTCGGCATCTGCGTTCTTCCAAGCTGGGTCTTGATGCGGCTCAATATTTATATGGACTCCGGCAAAGCGTGTTGCCTCACAAGCAGACTCCTGCCACGTAAAAAATGCCTCTAAGCGATGAATAAGTCCGGAATCATTATAAATCCAAGACCAGTCTCCGGTCAGATAATACACTGTTATTCCTTTTTCATATGCCGCAAACATGAATTCAACAACAGCTTTTTCACACCAATCCGTCCTACCAAACCCTGCAGACCAATAAATCTCATTTACTCCTTGTGCTGCCGCAAACTCCATTAGCTGCTGCATTTCTACATCTTGATTACTCCACCACCAAACACCAAATGGAAAGTCTTTTCTTTGCTCTGTCGCCGCAGATTCTATTGAAGGCGGCTTTTTCATATGCAGAGCCTCTCTGTCGTTTGCCCATTGAAAATATGCAAACCCGTGTACAATGCTAAGTGGTAGTAGAGTTAGCAATGCAAGCAAAATTAATTTTATTATAAACTTTTTTGAGTTTTTCATTGTATCCTCCGACTTGGAAATATACAGTATTAATTATAGCGGTTTAACTTTCAAGCTTTAGCACAAAATACTATATAAGTCGATTCTAAGTAAAAAAGGCTGTCTCAGTAAGCATTTAAACTAAGTAAAAATGCTTACTGAAGCAGCCCTATTTACGTGAAGTCGATATTTACTATATTACTTTATCCTTTTTTCAACAAATACCAATACTGCATTAGTTATAATACCCAATCCGGCGGATAGTATAACACCCCATAGGATTCTATTGTTATTACCCGTTTCCAAACCTATGGTTACGAGCAGCCCGATACCGCCGGCACCAATGAAAGCGGCAATTATAGCAATGGCAATTGTTGAGACAAGAGCCATACGTATACCAACAAAAAGCGGCTTTAAGGATAATGGTACGCGTACTTTAAAAATAATTTGTGCATTGGTCATACCCATACCTGTTGCGGCCTCAACTATAGCAGGGTCTACCCCATTAAGCCCGGTAATAAAATTGCGCAGTAGTATAAATTGGTTATAAAGCACTAATACCGTTATTGCCGTATTTCTCCCCAGCCCCATACCAGGCACAGGTATCATAAGCGCGAACAAGGCTATGCTTGGTATGGAATATACAATAGAAAACAAATAAGTAAAAAGCGTACCAACCCGTTTGCAAAACATAGCCACTATTGTAAGCGATCCCGCAAGAATAACAGATAAAACAAGGGCAATCAAAACTATTTGTATATGCTCGCTTAGTGCCCGAAGCAATAAGCTATAGTTTCGCTGGGCAAATTGTATTAGTTCCAAACTAAGTCAACCCTTCCCAAAACTTTTCTTGCTCACGGCACGAGCGTATCAAGGACTCGACAAATCCATCTGCCGGGTTTTTGGCGATATTTTCGGGAGTATCAAACTGGCATACCCTGCCCTCGTTCATTACAATAACCCTTGTCCCGAGCTTTAAAGCCTCGTTAATATCATGGGTAACGAATAAAAATGTTTTCTTCAGACCACCATGAATGCGCCTCAGTTCGTCTTGAAGATTGAGGCGATTGATAGCATCAATAGCTCCAAAAGGCTCGTCAAGTAGCATAATCTTAGGATCGACTGCCAAAGCGCGAGCCAACCCCACACGTTGTTGCTGCCCACCTGATAGTTGCGCAGGGTACCGCTTTAAGAACTCATCCGGTTCAAGCCCAACCAGTGCCAGCAGCTCTCGTACGCGGCTATCTATACGCTGTTTATCCCATTTCAACAGTTTTGGCACTATAGCAATATTCTGTGCTATTGTCATATGCGGCAAAAGGCCTACCTGCTGTATGGCGTAGCCGATACGCCTACGCACTTGTACTACATTAACATCGCGTATATTTTCTCCAAACAAAATAATATTGCCCGCATCCGGATCGTACAAACGGTTAGTCATCTTTAGCAGAGTAGTCTTGCCAGACCCAGATGAACCGAGAATTGTAATAAATTCGCCTTCGTTTATGCTCAAGTCAACATCGCTTACAGCATTATAATTTGCACCATCAAACTTTTTAAACACATGCTGATATCTGATAGCAACTGTAGTATTTGAAATCATGGTAATGCCTCAAAAAAATCTCGCGCTACTTCTTGTATGTCTCTTCCATAAATAATTACTTGAGAATTTAAATGAAGAAGCACAGATGTATTAAAGTGAGGGGCTAAACGATTTAATACGTCGGCGACACCGGGATGCTCTTCCAAAACAACGTTGCGTACGATTGGAATCAGATTGTAGGGTGGCCATATTACAATGTCCTCTATAAGCAGTGTAAAGTACTGGGTATTATAAAGATGGCCATCAGTGGTAAATGCAACACTTACATCCGCTGCATTTGTGCGAAGGGCTTCGTATCTGGCGCCACCGCCCATTATGTCTACACTATAAAAATCAAAAGGGCCGAAGGCCGCAACCATTGCGGATAGTCCATCCTCACGGTCAAGAAACTCCGCGGTAGAGACAAATCGTAATTGATAAGCGTGGGGCTGCAAGTCCGATATGGTAACAATGCCTAATTCCCGCGCAAGTTCCGTACGGATTACAATTCCCTGGCCATTATGCGCTTCAGTAAAATCTAGCCATGTAATTTGGTAACGCTTGTAGTATTCTCTTTTGACAAGCTCGTAAACCTCAAGCGGATCTGTCATTAGAGGTAAGCCAAGTACTGTTAATAGACCCGTCCCGGTATATTCGGGATAAATATCTATTTCACCGTTTACAATAGCATTATGTACAAGTCCGCTAGAGAGGTTATGGCCGGTGCGATCTACAGTAAATCCGGCGGCCTCAAGGGCAAGCGAGTAGATTTCGGCAATAATTAGGCTTTCGGTAAAATCTTTACTTCCTACCCGAATGGCACCGCTACTATTCCCGGTACAGGCCGTGGCGATGGACATGAGAAAAATCATCGCCATAATAACACTTACAATTTTAAACCATTTCTTTTTCATAATATCACCCTTTTTAGAATTATTGTTTTGCTACACGTACTTATATCTTTGAAAAAAACGGTCGATCAAATCTAGCAGGAATACTGCAGTAAGAGACATAATTGCCACAGAAGCGCCACCTATTAACAACAATTCCGTTCTTCTTACACTAAGCCCTTGAAAGATAATTTGTCCGAGTCCGCCTGCGCCAATTAAAGCGGCAATTGTTGCACTAGCGACAATTTCGACTGTAGCTGTTTTTATACCTGCCAATATTAGTGGAAATGCGAGAGGCAGGCGAACCTTTAACCATACTTGGAGTGGAGTCATGCCCATACCTTTTGCTGTTTCAAGCATAAAAAAAGGAACTTCTTCAAGCCCAGCCACAGTATTCATCAAAATTGGCGGAATAGCCAGGAATGTAAGCGCTAATATAGCAGGCCCAATTCCTATACCTAAGAACCGAATTGACAAAACAAGAACCGCTAAGCTTGGTATGATACGGAGTATTTGAAACACTCCAATCACCCACTTTTGCTGGTTTTTAAATATTATACACACCATCCCCATAGGCAAACTAATAAGAATTGATACAGCAAGAACCCTAAGGCTTATGCTAATATGCTGCCACAGCATATTAAAGTACGCGTCTGTGTTGTTTTCAAAATACAAAATAATGTTACTCCATATTTCCCACATCAATTGGCCTCACTTCCTTAATTAAACGGCTATAGCTAACGCCTCAATAAAATCATTATGTAAATGCAATGCCATAATATTACAAAAAAATGAGCTGACTCATCATCAGCAAATACTAATTTTTGTTCCGTGGTTTTAATTGCTATTTATATTCTATGCCGCCACCTTAACTTTTGTTTCGTTTTTTACAAATATCTTGATGTATCCTTGACCTAAACTGCCAATTTTCTAAATTGATAAAACCAAGTGCTTCATCGTTTCTATATTACCAACACAAACATGACGGCGGGCTGTCTTGTTTGCACAACTCTAAAATATTTATAATATCAAGCGATCAAGGCTTTTCTACGCCAATACCAAAAGAGTAAGGACATATTATGCGGCATAAAAAGCACTTTATTACAAATTTTTTATTTTCTATTTTGAAAAATTGAGAGCAGTCCTTTTTCTTGAATGAAGCAAGGTTATCCAAGGCTCCCACAGGGCAGGCTTCAATACATTTGCTGCAGTTGCCGCACATGTCAAACCTCACTTTTTCATCGGGCACTAGTTCTGCATCAGTAAGAACGGCACTAAACCAAAGAAGATTGCCATATCGAGGATTTGTAAGCAAATAATTTTTGCCAATGATACCAAGCCCTGCAATTTCTGCGGCATGCTTTAAAGAAATATGTCCAAATTGTTCCTTTCTTCCATCACCGTCTACCCATTTACCGCCAGCCGCACTTACAGCTTTTGCTTTATACCCATCAGTCTTTATTTGTTTTGCTACCTTTTTTGCCATATCAGTCATTAAAGTAAGCATTATGTTACGGCTTGTGCTATATTCATCTATATCGTTTAAGACTTCTGGCGAAAATGTAGCACCCAAAACGATAACAGAAAGACATTCTGGAAGCACGTCGGTGGGCTTAAAACCTTTGGGAGCTAGACTAAAATCTTTTGACGAAGCGATACCGACTACATTTGCGCCTACATTTATGCCATACTCTTTTACTATCGCGCTGGTCAGCTTAGTTTCCATTTTATCGCCATCCTATTTATAAACAATTAAAAACATGAGCGTTGTTAAAACATTTTTGCACTTAATCATTATAATAGCTTAATGTGACAACAGCGTGTCCTATTAAACGGGAACATAAATTATTTTTCTCAAATATGTTCCCGTTGCATAGGACGCCAGCATGTCATATTTTATGGGAACATACGTTACTTTTCAATTTAGATTGATTCATGTACTATTTTGAATTTAAATTTTGAAACCAAAAAGATTATAAAATAAATTTATTATGCATCATACAAAATTTCAAAGCAATTTTTATTAAACAGAATAAGCCCGTCATCACGCATCTTACATAACTCATTAGACATGGCACTACGATCAACACAAAGATAGCTTGCCATTTCTTCACGATTAAACGGGACAGTAAACTCATTTGCCATTCCTCTTTGAAAATCGAAAAAACAAAGCAACTTATCTCTGGTTGTCCGCTTTGACAAAATTTCAATTTTCTGGTTAAGCATTAGATTTTTTTGAGCTACCAATTTAAGCATATTTTTTGTAAGCTGTGTATGAAAATGACAAGCGTTTGCACATGATGTAAAAATTTTACTATAGTCAACAAACAAAATTTCTGTTTCTTCAATAGCCTGCACGGTGACAGGGCTGTGGAATATTTCAGCGCAAGCAAAAACTTCACCGAAAAGTTCCGAAACAGTAAGCTTGGTTAATATGGCAATGTTTCCATTCTTATCTTCTCTTATGATTTTAATACCGCCGGATAAGATTAGCCCTACAAAATTTATGGGATCGCCGGATAATAGTATAATGTCCCCTTTTTTATACGTTGATGTTCTCATTGACAAACAATTTAGCATGGGTTCAAAATCGCTAAAAGCAATGCCTTGAAATAATTGATTATTTTTTGCTACTCCAAAAATTTTTTTCATAAAAAAATTCCTTTCGTTGCATATGCAACAGACACGTTCTATTTATTGTATTACACTTAACTCAACAAGTAAAATATGAAAGGATTAAATTATCTATGAAGAAAAATGTAATTTCAATTGATGAAGACAAGTGTATTGGTTGTGGACTGTGCGCTTCGGCTTGCCATCAAGGCGCAATAGGTCTTGTAGAAGGAAAGGCAAAGCTGCTGCGCGAAGACTACTGTGACGGACTTGGGCGGTGCCTACCAGTTTGTCCTACAGAGGCAATTAGCTTTGAAGAACGAGAAGTTGAACCTGAAGCATCAGCATCTGATACGCATCATAAACAGCCAAACACATTGGCATGCGGCTGCCCAAGCACAAACTCAAAGACAATTGAACGAAAAAGCAGTCCCGAAAAAACGCAGGCGAAAGCATTATTAGCCGAAAGCCATCTCAACCAATGGCCAGTACAAATAAAGTTAGTACCGGTAAACGCACCATATTTTGATAAGGCCAATCTGCTTATTGCAGCTGATTGCGCCGCCTATGCCTATGGTAATTTTCATAACAAATATATGAAAAATAGAATAACCATCATTGGCTGCCCCAAATTGGATGATGGGGATTACGCGGAAAAACTAACAGTCATTCTACAGCAAAACGATATAAAATCTGTAACTGTTGTTAGAATGGAAGTTCCCTGCTGTAGTGGAATTGAAGGCGCGTCAAAAGCTGCGTTGCAGAACTGTGGGAAAATGATACCGTGGCAGGTAGTAACCATCTCAACGGATGGCAAAATTTTAGAAAACTAGAAGATATAGTATTTCTATAGATTTATCTACAAAAAAATCAAAATATAAAAAAGGAAGCGTTCACTAAAAACTTAAGTGGACGTTTCCTTTTTTTGAACAAACATTTTGAAGGTACTATCATAGCTTATCTAACTGCCCAATCCATATACCTGATCAAATTATTCCACAGACGAATTAATCTGTGTGAAATAATTTTATATTTTTGCAACCAAGTAGGCAAAAATATTGTCTATATGAATGAGACGGAAAGGGGCAAAAACATGTTAAAAGGTAAAACAGCGTTAATAACAGGAGCCTCAAGAGGCATTGGACGTGCAATAGCTCTTGATATGGCACAAAGCGGTGCGAACATCGCACTCAATTACACCGGTGATTTTAATGAGATAGAGGCTGTTCGCAAACTAATTCTTGAAGAAAATGTCAAATGCGCAATATACGAATGCGATGTTTCAGACTTTAATGCGTCGAAGAAAATGGTTGATAATGTGCTTGCAGATTTTTCACGAGTTGATATTTTGGTAAACAATGCTGGAATAGCCCATAGCAGTCCAATTTTAGGAGTTAGCGAAAAAGATTATGACGATGTTATGGACGTTAACTTAAAAGGCTCATTTAACATAATTAAGCACTTGTATGCAAATTTTATGAAGCAGCGGTCAGGCACAATTATTAACATAGCAAGTATTTGTGGTGTAAGAGGTTGGGCATGGCAGGCCAGCTATGCGGCATCAAAGGGCGGCCTTATTGCTTTAACAAAAACTGTAGCAAAAGAACTTGCAGGACGTGGTGTTACATGTAATGCCATTGCGCCCGGATTTATTGAAACAGCAATGACTTCCGCTCTTATGGGTGACAAAAAAGAAAATCTTATTGCCAACATCCCTCTATCACGAGTGGGACAACCAAGCGATGTATCAAAACTTGCCGTTTTCTTAGCAAGTGAGGGCGCATCGTATATTACGGGTGAAGTGATAAAAGTTGACGGGGGGTTGTGTATTTAATGAAAATTGGGATACCAAGGGCATTGCAATTTTATTTCTACGAAGATTTGTGGCTAAACTTCTTCAACAACATAGGTGTAGAAACAATTGTTAGCCCTGCAACCAATAAAGAAATTGTAAAAATTGGAGTAAATAATTCTATTGATGAAGCCTGTTTTTCTTCAAAAATATTTATTGGCCATGTAGCGTATTTACTAGATAAATGCGACATGATTTTTGTGCCGCGTATAGAAAACTCTGCGATCCGCGAGGAATATTGCACCAGAATTTTTGGTCTGTATGATCTTGTTAAGAACACCTTCCCGGATGCTAAACTATTACACGCAGAGGTAAATTATCTTTATCGAAAAAAGGAATCAAACGCCTTTGCGGAAATTGGGGCGGCACTAGGGAAAAGCAAAGAGGAATCTTTGGAAGCATATCAAAATGCCCTATCAACAGCCAAGGATACAAAGGAAGCAAAGATTTTACGGCAAGACGAATTGCTTAACAGTGATGGCGCAAAAGTTTTGATTTTTTCACATGCTTACAACACTTACGATGCTTGCATAGGAAAAGAGATAACAGACTTTTTTGCGGCTAACAATATTAAAGTTGCCTATGCAGACTTAATAAACGAGAAAGAAGCGCAGGCGTTAACAAAAAAATCCTACGGAAAAAGGGTTTACTGGAAAGTGAGCGCACAACTTATTGGTGGTATCGAAAAATACAAAAACCAAGTAGACGGAATAATTCTTATCTCGACCTTCCCTTGCGGCCCGGATTCTATTTTTAATGAGCTTTTAGTTAGGCTTATAAAAGATAAGCCAATTTTGTCGCTTATTATTGATGAACATGATGCCAGTGCCGGTATTCAAACACGTTTGGAGAGCTTTACAGATATCATTATGGCAAAAAGACAAGGATGTGACAAGTAGTGGCAATTACTGAAAAAATAGCATGTGCCCCACAAATTGGGGATTATCATATTATAGCTGACTTATTGCTAGAGCGATGCTTGAATTATAAAACAATGCGCTGTCCGCCTATGACTAAACGGACTCTAGAAATTGGCAGCAGGCATAGCCCCGACATGATATGTACACCTTTCAAAACAACGCTGGGGAATTTTATAGAAGCCGCGGAGCAAGGCGCCAATGTATTTGTAATGCCCGGAGTTGGTTGTCGTTTGGGGTTTTATGACATATTGCAAAAACAAATCCTAGATGATCTGGGTTACGAGTGTGAAATGATTACCCTCTTTGAATATATCCCCACAGTGAAAAGGCTTTTTACATCTTTGAATGGGATAAACCCGGATTTGACCCAAGAGAAGTTCGATTCCATTTTTGAAACTGTCGCTAAAATTACGATTGATATGGATAAACTTGCCGACTTCATGCGAAGAAATATCGCATTTGAAGTAAATAAGGGTGAATATGAAAAATGCTATCAAGCGTATCTACAAGATGTGAAGAGCGCGCAAAGCGTAACTGAAGCTGAGAACATTGGCGCGAAGTACAAAGAAAAAATGGAATCTATCGTCATAAATAAACCGGATAAACCTATAAGAATTGGAATTATAGGTGAAATATATGTTGTTGTCGAGCCATTTTCGAACTGCAATATGGAGAAGTGGCTTGCTGAACATGGCGTTGAAATTATCCGCCCTTTTGATTTGTCACAGATGGCGGTTGCGATATTTACTGTGGACGAACAAGTGAAAAACAGCGGCGGCTATGTCGATTACAATATCGGCAGTACCGCCAATGACGCAATTGCCCAAGCATATCAAATGATACAGGATGGCATTGATGGAATCATTCATGTTAAACCGTCATCCTGTTCCCCTGAAATAACCGCCATGACGATTTTACAAAACATATCTAAAGATTACGATGTTCCTTTTATGTACATGACATTCGACACCGAAACAAGTGAAGCCGGCGTTCACACGAGGTTGGAAGCGTTCCATGATATGATTGTTATGAAGAAAGCGATGACAAAGAGGTGCAAAAATGAATAAAGCATATTTAGGCATTGACATAGGCTCTATTTCCACAAAAGGTATCGTTATAGACGAAAACAACAATGTTTTGGCAAACAGCTATTTATGGACTTCGGGCAACCCCATCGCGGCCGTAAAAAATGTACTAAATGAAATTTTTCAAAAACTTGACAAGAAGTATACAGTGGTTAATGCGGGAACAACTGGTTCCGCAAGAAAGCTCATTGGTGTGGCTCTAAACGCACGAGTAATAAAAAACGAGATCACCGCCCACGCGGTTGGTACACTTGCTATTGTCCCTGATGTCAAAACTATTCTTGAGATAGGAGGGCAGGATTCAAAAATTATTTTAATAAACAATGGCGTTGTTATAGACTACGCCATGAATACTCTGTGTGCTGCCGGTACAGGTTCGTTTTTAAGCAGCCAAGCAAAACGCCTTGACTTGGAATTAGAAGATTTCGCAGAACTTGCGCTAACAAGTAAAAACCCTGCTAAAATTGCTGCAAGATGTACTGTTTTTGCTGAAAGCGATCTTGTTCATAAAGCACAAGTTGGACATAGTAAAGCTGATATTGTAGCTGGCCTTTGCCGTGCGATTGTCTTAAATTACTTAAACAACGTAGGCAAAGGTAAGGCAATTAAAGCACCTATTGTTTTTCAAGGTGGGGTAAGTAAAAATGCCGCCGTTATAAAGGAGTTTGAAAAGGAACTCCAAATGCCTGTCTATGTTGACCCAAACGGGCACCTTATGGGTGCACTTGGCATGGCGGTTTTGTGTAAGAATGAAAAGGAAGAAGCATTGTTTGACTTTAGCATCACAGACATAGATTTTGTAACAAAAGGGGTCGAGTGCACAAATTGCCCCAACAATTGCGAAATAATTTGCGTTTACAAGAATGAAAAATTGCTTGATGCATGGGGAAATAAATGCGAAAAAGGCACAATCTCAGGCAGATAAACCTGCCAGAAAAATTAAGGAGAGATAACTATGGTATTTGAAAAAATCAGAACTGTAATATCCGAGCAGTTAAGCGTTTCTGAGGACAAAATCACACTTGAAACATCTTTGCTAAATGATATGGGAGCAGATTCTCTGGACATATTCCAGATAATATCCAACCTTGAAGATGAGTTTGACATGGAGTTCCCGCCCGATGTGGCCGAAAAGATGAAAACCGTCGGCGACGCGGTTGAGTATATCAAAGCAAATGCAAGAAAGCTGTAGCTTTTTCGTAGCAAACTTATTAACTAGAGCGTGTTACCACTATAAAAATACGTTAGTGGTAACACGCCCTCGTACAAGGAGTTACAAATCAAGTCGCGCAAGCCACGCAGCGGCAGATGCGTCTGACGGCATTTTGAAGCCAGAGCGTGGGGAAAGAGAAATACCCACTACCTGTGGGCCATCAGGCAGGCAGTTTCGCTTAAATTGCTGGGAGAAAAATCGTGTGTAAAAAGTTTTTAGCCTGCAGAGGATTTCTTCAGCGGGATATTTTCCATGGAAGGCGATTTTTGCTTGGGCAAATATCTCTTCCGGGGAGCGGTTTCGCATTAGCGTGTGATATATGAAGAAATCGTGTAGCTCGTATGAACCTATTAGGTCTTCGGTGTTTTGGGGTGTTGGTAGCAATTCCGGTGTTACTTTTGTAGCTAGGATGCTTTTCAGCACCTTTTTTAGTTCGTTGTAATTTTGAGTAGGATAAAAACCTTGCTCCATAAAATGCGCAAGACTGCTAGGTATAAAGAGCCGCTCCGCGGGGTTTTCTGCTACATATTCCACCAAATGCCGCACCAATGTTTTTGGTACGCCAACGTTTACCGCATACATACTCATATGGTCACCGTTGTAGGTTGCCCAACCCAATGCCAATTCTGACAAACTGCCTGTCCCTATTACAATGCCATTTTGTTGGTTGGCAAGGTTCATCAATACCATGGTGCGCATTCGGGCTTGGGCGTTTTCGTATACGGTATCGTGTTTGCTTATCGGATGGTTTATTTCTTGTAGATGGGTGGTTACAGATGCGGTAATGTCAATTTCGCGACAGGCAACACCCAGGGCATTGCATAGAGCGTGGGCGTTGGATTTTGTTTGGGCGGTTGTACCAAAACAAGGTAGAGTTACGGCTGTTATTTCGGCTAAAGGTTTGCCAACAATAGCAAAAGCTCGTACGGTTACAAGTAAGGCAAGGCAACTGTCCAGCCCGCCGGATATGCCAATTACCGCGGTTTGAGAATTGGTGTGTTGCAGGCGTTTTGCGAGGGCGGCGGCTTGGATGTTTAAGGCCTCTGCAGGTTTTTTGCAAGCTGAGATAAAAGGATGTGGGTCATGATTTGATTGCACGGGCAGTTGCCCTGGGTTGTCCGTTGTCGTTGCGCCAGCAACCTGTGGCTGCCTGCTGTATCCCGTTGCAACTTCAATTTCCGCAATGGCCCAGCCGCTGCCAAAAGGTGGGGATTCACACAAAATTTCGCCGCTATGGGCGATTATATTGTGGCCCGAGAATACCTTGTCTGTGGTGCTTTCGCCATAGCCCGCGTTTGCTCGAATATACCCGCACGTACAGGAATGGGTTTTTGCCATTCTGCGGCGACGGTGTGCAAGTTCAACCCGTTCCTGCGTTGCGGTTATGGCGGCTACTATGTTTGCGTCTGCCACACTTTGGTATTCGTCCACACGTACACCAAGTTTTATACCGGGGGATATTTCGAATAGCATGTCCACCCCCATAGGGATATCTTTACCGTTAAACCGGAAGGTAAGTTTTTCCTGCCAGCGATATGCGTCAAAATGATCATATGCAATTGTTTTGGGCACAAAACCCAGTATTTGCCCGCGGGAAAATACTGCCGCAAACGAGTATAACTTTTCGTCATATTCCAGTGGCAACCCCGCTACAACTACCATATTCATGTCCCGGCTAGCATCCACTAACTTTTGCAGTGCTGCCTTTGCGCTATCAATTAACACAGGCTGCCAAAACAAATCCCCACAGGTACTGCCGGTTATGCATAACTCCGGTAGACACAACAGCTGCACGCCATTATCCCGTGCACGACTCATTAGTTCTAATATCCTATCGGCATTGTAATCACAATCCGCCACTTGTATTTTCGGCGTTGCCGCCGCTACTTTTATACGCATATAGACACTCCGTTTTTTATATAAATTTTACCATATCAAATGTCTCTTGCATAGTTTGCCCGGTTAATGCAATATCCATTATATAGTCAACTCGGCGTCCAAATACTCTTTCACCCGCGCATAATAAATCCGTAAAAATTTGTTGGCGGCCGCGGTCATATATACAAAATACGGCTTTCCTTCTGCGCGTTTGCGCTTTATAAATTGGTAAACGGCTTCTTGTTCCGGGGACAAACGAATATGCGTTACCGTAATTTGATATAAAGTCTTTCGCAGGGATGCGGAGCCACGCTTGGATGTTTTCGTGCTTCGCTTTTCGTATGTGCCGGACTGCTTGGGCAGCGGATCTATTCCCGCAAAAGCAATAAGCGCGCGCCCACTGTGAAAGCGGCGTACGTCTCCGATTTCTGCCAGCAGTTGCGCAGCTGTAAGCTCTCCTACACCATATAGCGACATTACGATTTCGTACTCCGGTAATTTTGAAGAAAGCTGCACAAGCTGTTCTTTAATTTGTGCCAAGTTGCCGGCAATTGCGCTTACCTGTAGCGCCGCAGACGAAATAAGCAAGCGGGTTTCTTCGTTTGCTTGCAGCGTTGTGGAATGTCCTTGGCTGCCGTGCCAAATTTCATACGCTTTTTTAAATGTAAATCTGTAGCCGTTTTGGCGGCACCATTCGTGATATTTTTGATAGAAGTCATCTTCTTCTATGTTTACAACTATGTCCACATGCCAAAAATAAGCGGCAAAGTCTACCCACTTTTGCCGCCCGTTTTTCTTTTTTCGGCTGGAAAAAAATTTTGTTACTCCTGGGAAAGTTTTGTCCAGCAAGGATATAAGGTTATTTTCCATAGTATGTACGGTTTTGATGCATAGGTTATACTGGCGGCTAAACAATTTTAGCTGCTGCCTGACGGTTTCCTGCGGGGTGTACTCGCGAAGCCGTCGCCAATTATCCAAGCAGTATCCCGCAATTTTGACAGCGTCTTTTTTATCAGTTTTTACCCGCCGTACACTGTTATCGCTATAAGAATAAACCAGCAGCGGGTGGACAACACTTACAAAAAATCCTGCCTCATGTAATACTTTTGCCACCGGTTCGTGATAATGTCCTGTGGCTTCCATAACAATTCTAATATTGCTGCCTTGAGCGCGTATTGCGTCTATTAGCTTGCTCAGGCCTTCTTTTGTGTGCAAAAACTCTTTTGGTGCGATAAGAATATCACGAGTAGCGGATATTGCCGCTATCATACTCTTTCCCTTGGATACGTCTATTCCTATTGCTGTCATTTGTATATCTTCCTTATGGCAACTTTAGGATTGACAGTTCGAGCTATAGTTGAAGTTGCCGAATTTTGTAAAAATGCGATGAAATGTACCTTAAACGCTCACAAATTTGAAGCAGTTATGGTAGCAGGCCAAAGATTTGTGAGCGTTAAAAGCACCGCGGCATCGACAATCTTTCTTGCGGGCGTTTGCATTTGGCTATTTTTTTGCACTAACCCAAGGAGCATACGTCGACAAAAAAACCGCTTTTCCTTGCCGGTATAGTAATTTACAGTTGTCGCGTTTTAAACTAAAAGCTAGTTTTGCTTTAGCTTGTCTTCAAACGTAACATCAATACTGTACGTGGATGCGACAATCTTTCTACCGGGCGTGGCTAGCCCAAACAACATACGCCGTAATCCTACAGAGGATATATTGTAGACTAATTCTTATTTGTAATCAACGTATTTATGCAGTTTGTAAGCTGTTCCTTGCTCATGCTGCAAGCTATGTGTATAATCGACAACAGTAAATTAAAATCCATAAAGGGGAAAACCTATGAAAACCGACCTACATACCCTAACTCATGCCGCAGAGGACAGCAATCTTCACTACGGTGCCGTTGTACCGCCAATTTACCTAAACTCGCTCCATCTTTTTAACGACTTCGAATCGTACGCAAACGTCGACCGTTTTGCCGATGATACATTCATTTACGGGCGATGCAGTAACCCCACGGTACAAATTGCCGAAAAGAAAATCGCTCTTTTGGAAAACGGAGTGCGGGCTGCTATTTTCTCCAGCGGAATGGCCGCCGCCGCTTCTGCGATAATGGCCACTTGTTCTGCCGGGAGCCACATTATTTGCTTGCGCGATGTGTATCAGCCCGTCAAGCGGTTTTTAAACTCCTATTGTATCCCCAATCTTGCTATGAGCGTAACCTATGTAGCAGGGCAGGATTTGTGTGAAATCGAACAGGCTATAAAACCTGAAACATCACTGATAATCCTCGAATCTCCCGCCACATTTGTGTTTACCGCCGTCGACTTGAAAGCAATTGCGGATATAGCTAAAAAACACAACGTGAAAACATACATAGACAATACCTATTGCACACCGTTGTATCAAAAGCCACTTGATTTGGGTATTGATATCGTTATGCACACTCTTTCGAAATATTTGGGCGGCCATTCGGATATAATAGGCGGCGTTTTGGTTTCCAGCGACGATAAACTGATGAAGAAAATCCATAGCGAGATTAGGGAATGGTATGGTGGTATTATCGGCCCTATGGAAGGCTGGCTGCTTATTCGCTCTATGCGAACTCTTGCTGTGCGGCTGCGGCAGCATCAGGAAACCGCTATGGAAGTCGCACGTTTTCTCGAAGCGCATCCTAAGGTAAAACGGGTATATTACACGGGGCTTGCGTCTCATCCACAGGCAGATATTATCGCAAGGCAGCAGACCGGCCATACGGGATTGCTTAGCATAGAGCTTGACGCGCCTCTTGAGAAGGCCGTGGAGTTTATTAACGCACTGCAACTGTTTGGTATTGGTGTTTCTTGGGGTGGTTTTGAGAGCCTTGCATTGGCACCGCTTTACAATGCCACAGATGAAGAACTTGAGTTTTTGAAATTGTCTAAAAACGGGCGTGGCTTAGTGCGCTTGCATTGCGGGCTTGAAGGAACGGATAATATTATTCAAGATCTGACACAGGCGTTAGCGCGTGTATAGCCAGAAGCCGCCATTTGCATATATTGCAAGCCTTTATTTTGTTTACATATCCATAAGCGAATGTTACAATCTTGACAGAATAATGATCAAATACTGCCACAGACATGTGCTCGGAAAGGACAATATCCCATGTTAAATTTTTTACCAGAAGTAAAGCCCTCAACAAGTATACGCCACAACTATAACGCTTTCTCCAAACAATGTCATGAATCCCTGTCACCAATTATAATCACCAAAAACGGAGAAGCTGACTTAGTAGTAATGAGTGTTGCGGCATACAAAAAAATGTTAGCCCGACAGCGGCTGGGGCAGATGCTTGGCAAAGTGGATAAAGAGATCGCTGCAGGTACACCCATGAGAGATTTTGAGGACGTTTTTTCTGATATAGAAGATAGGATAGAGCGAGGATAAAGCCATGAGTAAAATCAAAGCTATAAAAATATCAGAAGACGCCTATTTTGACATAGAAGAAATGTTTTCGTATATCTCTCAAGACAATAAAAATTCCGCAAGGGCATTACGGAAGAAAATATATAATGGGATAAAAGGTCTCAAAGATTTTCCTAATAAATATCCTACTGTGCAGGAAGAAGATGGGTTTGGAGCAGTTAGGGGATATAGATACATGATCGTTATACCTTAGCCAAATATACAATTGACGCAACTCCAATAATACGTTACACTTTACACCACATAATCCTCAAAAGGGAGTAGTGCGGCGGGTTTTATAATATCCCCGCCTGCCGTATTCGTCATCACGGTCGTAAACCATACACGACCCGGATGCGGCACGTTAATATAGGGCATATTAATAGCGCGAGACTTTTGGTTATTTAGTCGATTTCGACGACATAGCCAAATGTCCGCGCTTTTCGTTTGCCAAATTATCCCAAAGGAGCATTCAAATGAAAAGATCACTGCAAGTACTGCTGGAAACATTTATCACTTCCCTACCCTTGCTGGCAATCATGCTTCTCGTATGCGTGTTTGTGGCACCGTTTACCGACCCGTTCGACTACATTCGCCTTGCGGTGGGCTACACAGGTGTAATAGTTGGACAGTCGCTATTCCTTGTGGGACTGGAAGCCAGCGTGCTGCCTATAGGAAAGGAAATTGGCGCGTCGCTTATAAAACTGAAAAAAGCCGCGTTTATAATATTCTTTGGCATAATGTTTGGTTTTTTTGCCACTGTTGCGGAGCCCGCTATGTGGGTGCTCGCCCGCCAAACAAACATGATTGTCGAAGCTGTTCATGTTACGGTTTTTGTAACGGTAATGGGCGCGGGCATTGGCATTTTTGTAGGGCTGGCACTCTACAGACTTATTAAAAATATTAGTATTCGCGTGATACTTGTGACGCTTTATGCCATTATTTTTGTCATGGTAATTTTTGTACCGGATCAGTTTATTGCACTTGCGTTTGATGGCAGCGGTGTTACAACGGGGGATATTTCCGTTCCATTTATGCTGGCTCTCGGGCTTGGGGTGTCGGCCGCTATTCGTAAAAGGAAGGCTTTGCATACCGTTTGCGGGCGGCCACAGGCCGCTTTTACACAGGTTGCAAGTACAGAAGACACCGCTTGTGACACATCAACTGGTGACCCACAGTCACCAGTTGAAACATCCGCACCGTCCGACGACTCCTTCGGTATAATAGGCATTGCCTCAGCCGGGCCTATCATTACAGTATTCCTATACGGAATAATCTTACGAATCTTCCACGGCGGTATGCCACCGGAGGGTATCTACAATCCGGCAGATCTTCCTACAAATGTGACGGTAGTGCTTGCACGCAGCCTCTCCGATACCCTAATCGCACTTGTGCCTTTGGTACTGGCTTTCCTGCCGTTCCAATTTCTTTTTATAAAAATGGCACCGACGCAGTTCAAACGCATATTGCAGGGGCTTATCCCGGTATTTGCGGGGCTTTTGATATTCCTGTTTGCCATAGACTTTGGCTTTGCGTTCGCGGGCGGCTACATCGGCGAAGTTTTTATGAATCCATTGCGCGGTGCATGGTTTCGCTGGAACTTGCCTATAATAGGCTTTGTATTGGGCCTAGCGATAACACTTACAGAGCCAGCGGTAACAGTACTTGGCGATCAACTGCAAGAAATGATTGGCATAAAGCGAATGACCACCCGTATGTTCCTGGGCGTAAGCATAGGTTTTTCTGCAATGTTGGCAATTATCAAAATTATGATGGAAATTAACATTCTCTGGTTTCTGGTACCGCTATATCTTGTGGCTGTTATAATGATGAAGTTCACACCCAAGCTGTTTGTGGGGCTTGCGTTCGACTCCGGCGGGGTGGTTGGCGGCGCGTTGTCCACCGCGGTTCTTACGCCGCTTACATTGGGTATTGCGCAAGCCGTAGCAACCAAAGCCGGGGAAAATGCCCAGTCCATTCTTACAAACGGCTTTGGAATTCTGGCATTTATATCTGTAACGCCGCTTATTGCAATCCAAGTTATGGGCATGGTTTACTCCAAGAGCTCTAAGGAAAACCTTGCCAACTTTGTAAAATAGCTTTATACTCGTAGGCAGACTTCAGGAGATGATATCGTGTTTAGTTCCGGTCAAAAGTTTTCCACTGGAAAAAAGCAAAAAAATAATTCATGGATAAAAAAATCTATGATAGTTGCGGCGGCTATGGCTGGGACCTATTTAACCCTTGCCATAGTTATTGTTGTTGTGTTTGCGAACACCAACGGCAGCGTGCCTATATCTCCGCCTCCCGAGTATATTCCGTCCCCGCCGCCGCCACCGGCGGAAGTAAGCGGCATAGTACTTGATCCCTATCAGCCGGATATTGAAATTAGGCCTCACATTCCGCCCGCCAATATATTGTCAGATGAAGGCAGCTTTTTGCGTCCGCCTGCCCGTACACATTTTCTGCTTGCGGGTATCGACAACTTTAACTTAGCGGACGCGATTATGGTAGGTACTTTTTACCGCGACACCGGTGAGATTAGATTAATGTCCATTCCAAGAGATATGTACACCCGTATTCCAGAGCATAGGTTGCAGGAAATGCGCGCAGATGGTTTGCGGCCACCCCGCAGTATGAAAATTAACGCTGTGCGCAGCGTTGGTGGGCGCACCCACGGTATCAGATACCTTAACGACCAGCTTGGCGAAATGCTTGGTGTGGAATTTCACTTTTACGTAGAAGTGGAACTTGCCGCATTTAGACGAATTGTAGATGCCATTGGCGGCGTTACAATGTATATTCCGCGGAATTTGCGCTACCGCGACCCACTGCAGAATTTAAATATCAATGTCCCCGCAGGATATCAGCATTTGGACGGGCGCATGGCAGAAGGCGTTGTCAGGTTCCGTTCATTCCCCACGGGGGACTTAATGCGTAACCAAATGCAAATGGAATTTATGTCTCAACTCCTCAAGCAAACCTTAACCCGCGAAGCTCTTATGAACGACCCATTAGAGCTTGCGGACGTTATATTAAGCGATGTACGAACCAACGCGACTTTGGTTGACATTGCCAGATACCTGAGATACATCGGCGGTGTTAGCTCGGAAAGTATTCACACATTTACCATGCCCGGCCGCCCGGCCAACAGAAATGGGATATCTTGGTTTATCCCTGACGCGAACGAATTGCCCGCTATGGTAAACCAGGTGTTTTTTGCGCATTAAAATCACGGATAAGGTAGATTAGGGTGTGTACGATAATTCGCTTGTGCCGAATTTTCGCGTAAATTTTGTGCTATGCTATGAGCAAAAAGCCGCACGTACCCAGAGGTACGTAAGGTTTTTTGCGACAACGCATAGCACAAAATTTACCGAAAAGGCGGTGCAATGGAATTATCGAACACACCCTAGGTTAATTACGCAATAAGCCGAGGGTAACCTCGGTTTTTTTGCGAATGGGTCTTGGATGTCATAGTCATTTAAAAAAATTTTGGAGTTGGGATATATGCGGGAAAAGTATCAGCAGATTACTGTCAAATACGAAGCACAAATTACACAGGACAGCAAAACATTCAACACCGTGGGTTATGCAAAACTTGCTGCCGTTTTAGCGTTAGTGGTCTGCGCCGTTTTTTTATTTGCAAGTGGCCTTGCGGTTTTGGCGGTGCTGGCATTTGTTGCGGTTTTGGCAACTGCTACACTACTGTGGATTTGGCATTACCGGTTGGATAACCGGCTGCGGTATGCAAAAGGTATGGTTGCCGTTTGTACCCGGCATATTGCACGGGTTACAGGAGAGTGGACTCACTTCGAAGACTGCGGGCAGGAGTTTGTAGACCTCGCACACCCATACGCATGTGATTTGGATATTGTCGGGAGCAAGTCTGTTTTTCAATTTTTGAACACAACACATACGTGGCATGGCAGGCAGACGTTTGCGGCGGATTTGCTTAACCACAATACTCCGCCATCAATCAAAGAGCGCCAACAAGCCATTGCGGAGCTCTCGCGTGACATAAACTTTACAAACGATATCGAGTACCATCTTTCCAAAATTGGAAAAAGTCCGCTAAACGCCGCTCTTGCGGAAGAACTTGCCAACAATAGCACTTTCGTCAAGTCCGTGGTAGTCAAATTTTTGATGTGCTATGTACCTGTTGCCGCTGTGGTTCTGCTGCTTGCAGGCTTCCTATTATCCCCGCCATTACTTTTTACAGGGCTTGTCATTGCCGTACTTCAGCCGTTTGTATTTGCATACTTCGGCTCGCCAATTAAATATCTGGGCAGTATGGCGCGCCTGCCATACAAACTAAACAAGTACGTCAAGGTAATTGATATTATCACAAGCCGCAATTTTGATTCCCCACTGCTAAATGATATAAAATCCCGCTTGGCAGTCGCATCCGGTGCCATACGGGAGCTCGAGAAAATAGACAATAAGCTAAGCGTTCGCGCAAACCCAATGATTTACATTACATTGGGCTGGCTGCTGCTATGGGACTTCCACTGCGCATTGCTGTTCGAACGCTGGCGGGCACGGCATTCTGGCCACGCGGCACAATGGTTTTCTGCCATTGGAGAATTCGAAAGCCTAATGGCCTTTTCGCATTTACCCAATGTCTGCGCCAACGTTTGCCTGCCGCGAATAACAGATACCGGTAAGATACTTAACGCAAAAAACCTCGGGCATCCCCTGCTCTCTAACAGCAGCCGCGTATGTAACGACGTAACGTTTGACAACAATATTTTTATTATTAGCGGCTCAAACATGTCCGGCAAAACCACGTTTATGCGGACAGTCGGTGTCAATTTGCTGCTGGCTAAACTCGGTAGTTTTGTTTGCGCGCAGGAAATGACATGCTCATACTTCGACATTGTTACATCGATGCGCAATATGGACGACTTAAACGCGGGAGTGTCATCATTTTACGCAGAGCTGACACGCGTCAAGCTGGTGCTTGATACATGCAAAAAACCAAGCGTCCTATTTCTCATAGACGAGATATTCAAAGGCACAAACTCCGTCGACCGTCTCGCCGGTGCCGACGCCGTAATCTCCAAGCTATCAAAAATAGACGCGGTAGGTATGGTATCCACCCACGACTTAGAGCTATGCGAGCTGGCGGATATACATGAGAGGATTGTAAACCACAGTTTTTGCGAATATTACCAAAGCGGTAAAATCCATTTCGACTATAAAATGCGCGTAGGCAAGTCGCAGACCACCAACGCGCGGTTTCTAATGGAAATGGTTGGGTTATAGCAATTATTTATATTATTGCGGACACTATAGCCAATCAGAAAAATGTAATACTACCTCTCTACGTTGTTGCGTCGTCAAATATGGAAAATGCGTAATTAGGAAAGACTCAATTTCTCAATAGTCGGTTCATAAAAAGTGACTATATCAATCATATTATTAAGCGTATACACTCCATAGTGTCGAAGTTGCGTTTTTTTATGCATTGCCATTGCCAGATCGATATCTGCACATTCACATATAAAATCCAGTAATTTTGATTTTTTAAATAATACCAAGCCTTGCCCTATGCTAAACTCATTTTTGTTTTCAAAAGCATAGCTTTCATTTCTTCCTTGATACATAATATAATTTTCAAAATAGATCTTATATATTTGTGAGCCGTCTGAAGTAAGTTGTGTGGTATCTGATAAAAGTTTGAGATTATTTTCAGGTTCAACATATCCAAGTGAATCTAAAAACGTTTCAACTCTTTTTGTCAAAGAAATTACTATGATTAATTCATTATTCGTAGTGTCAGTTAATTGCTCTAGATGAAGCCCGTCATATTCATTACCAAAACACATTATTGCACCGCCTCATTACAAATTTAGTGATAATTTGCGGAAAAGTCTCTTTTCAATTGATTTACATCTATACTGACACTATTAAGGCACAGTATCCCACAACCCAACCCCAGGATTGCGCCCAACAAACTCTTCCAAACTCAAAATCCCATTCTCATACATATACATGGAAATGCCAACCCCAACATAAGTAATATGCCAAGGCTCATGAATATACCCCGTGATATGCGTTGTTTCTGCCTTATACCGCACGATAAACCCATACAAATGGGCATTTTCTGCTACCCAAGTGCCGGTACGTGACGGCCCGCGCGCATCAAGCAGCCCTCTTGTCCCTCCCAAATCCAAAGCTCGCCCGGTCTGATGCTCGCTATGATACGGCCGCGCAACAACCCCATCCACATAGTTGCGCGCGGAAAAAAGCTCCGCCTGCCGCCGCGCGGTACGAAATGCCGACACAACAACCAAGTCAAGCCCATTGTCCCGCGCCCCGGCTCGCATTGCATGAAAAGCCGCAACCGTTTCTGATGTAGCGCGCAGTCTGCAATTAGCGTTGTTCACAGGCACCATGTCTTGCGGCGTAAAACCGGGCGGAAGCCTGTAAAACGGATTAACAAGCAGCGGATTAGGTTCGTCAATCACACGGATATAGTAGAAAAACGGCAAATGCAAATGCGCGTTTACTTTCCATACTACTTCCTCTGGGGAAAGATATGGCCTGTCGAGGTGGAACTGCGCATAAATATATGTGTTCTCGTATATGTAAAACGGTAGCTCGGAAAATATGGTATCGCCTGTTTCCTCGAGGCAAAGGTATGGCATATCGCCATAATACTGCATGCAAGTACATGCATTCTCAGGGGTGTAGAACGACGGTTCGGAGAATATAGTACCGTCCGTATCCATAGTATGTGGCCGTTCTGCTTCTTCGAGGTAACAGTATGGTATATCCTCCTGGCACCGCATGCAAACACATGCATTCTCAGGAATGGAAAACGACAGTTCGGAGAACTCTGCACTATCCATGTCTGCAGTAGACGGCAGTTCCGGTACAAAGGGCGGCACAACCTGCACCATTAGTGGCGAGAAGCGTTGTATGTACTGTAATTCATACATATCCGGGGGCAATATCTCATAGTAGGGCGGCGGGTTCTCCGGCGCATCCATATGAGCGGCCTCATCAACTGCACCATATAAAAGAACATGCAACACCCCACCCTGCATTACAAGGGGGTGTTGCACCATAATAAGTACAGCAATGGTAAACATTGTAACAATCGTCATTATCAAAACCGACACAATGATATTCTTAAAGAAATTTCTCTCGCGGCGTACCATTACAGCCCGGCCTTCCGCAGCCCTGGCAAAATGACCCGCTCAACCAAAGGTATTGCCCGCCCTATCAAAATCGCAGATATAAACGTGCCCTCGCGTATACCGGCCAGTTCTCCCAAAAAAACAAAAGCAAGCGGCACAGCAATTAGTACCAATATACTATCCATTACAATTTTGACTTTATAGAAAGTACCGCCGGGTATTTTTTGCGCAATGGTATCCACCAAGCCCTCCGGCGGCAGGTTAACAAGCCTGGCCGACATAAAAATTACAATACCCGCCGCAATAAGCACAATGCTTATACCCAGCGTCGCAAGCCGCCCTACATAAGTTGGAATGGCAAAATCACCAATAACAAACGCGGCAAAATCCGTAAAAAACCCAAACAAAAACGCGAAAAACAACTGCGTCAGGTTTATCCACATAAAATCCTTGCGAAGGATTGCAATCTGCAGCAAAACAAAAACCCCAAAGATAACAAAAACCGGGATTGTCATATGCATATCAAAGATAAGGCTTATAATATACGGCACCGAAACAACAGGTGCCACACCCAAGTCCGCATTAATGGAAAGTGTTGTACCAAAGCCCAACACAAGTAGCCCGAGAATGTATACAATCACGCGCCGCAATAGAAATTTCCGTTCAATCATGTAATACCTCTTTTTTTATTATTCCCGCTAAGCCAACACCCCAACAGCATTTTCCACCGCGTCCAAAATCCCGCCAGAATCAATAATAGCAGCCACACTTTCAAAAAGCGGATACAGCTCCCTATCATCATCAATTGCAGGGCAATGCTGCCGTATTTTGTCATACGCAGGACGTGTGCCGTGCCCAAGCTTCTTATCGGGGCAATGATAGTCTATGCCCTGCGCCGCGCAAATAAACTCAATGGCTATAACATTTTTCGCATTTTGCAAAATTTCTTCCGCTTTGCGCGCTGCTATTGTACCCATGCTAACATGATCCTCTTGGTTAGCAGACGATGGAATTGAGTCCACACTGGCAGGGTGCGCAAGCACTTTGTTTTCAGATACCAATGCCGCCGCCGTATACTGCGCAATCATAAACCCGCTGCACAGCCCGCCTTTTTTTGTCAAAAACGGGGGCAGCCCGCTTAGTGCCGGGTTAACCAACCGCTCTATCCTTCTTTCAGACACATTGGCAACCTCTGCTAAAGCAATCCCAAGAAAATCAAACGCAAGTGCCATCGGTTGCCCGTGGAAGTTGCCACAGGATATGGCAACCTCTTCGTCTGCAAGAATAAGCGGGTTGTCGGTAACACTGTTTATTTCGGTCAAAACCTTATCCAGCACATAGTTTACGGCATCTTTGCTTGCCCCATGAATTTGCGGGATACAGCGCAGACTGTACGCGTCCTGCACACGGATCTCGTTTGGCGCGGTAGTGCGCTGGCTATCCCTAAGCAGCCGCAGCATGTTGGCGGCGGCGTTCATTTGCCCTGTGTGCGGACGCAGTTGGTGCAGCTTTGGTGTAAAAGCAGCCGTTATACCGTTTAACGCTTCCATCGTTAGTGCCGCGGCAACATCGGCCAGCTTTAGCAAGTTTATTGCCCTATGGACAGTTATCGCCCCTATGGCCGTCATAACTTGTGTACCGTTTATAAGTGCCAGGCCTTCTTTGGAGCTTAGAGTTATCGGGTCTATACCGATTGCCGCCATTGCATTCTTGCCATGCATCAATTCTCCGTTAATATATGCCTCGCCAAGGCCTATAAGCGGCAGGAACATGTGCGAAAGCGGCACCAGATCCCCAGACGCGCCAAGAGAACCCTTCTCTGGTACGGCAGGCACAAGCCCGCGATTTAGCATTTCAACCATTGTTTGCAGCGTAGAAAGCCTTATACCAGAAAACCCCCGTGCCAATGCATTTATACGCAGCAGCATTGCCGCGCGTACAGCATCTGCGGGCAAATGCCTACCCACACCGCATGCATGGCTGGTAAGTAAATTCTTTTGCAAGGTGGCAGACTCGTTTTTGGAAATTGCCACCTTGGAAAACTCCCCAAAACCTGTAGTTATGCCATAAACCACCCGATCCTCTTCCACAAGACGATCTACATATGCACGCGATTTTTCTATTGCAGGCACGGCATTTGGACATATTTGTACTTTTCGGTTACCTTCCGCCACGGCAATAAGTTGTGGCAGGGTCAGACTTTTTCCATCCAATAGTATGGTGTTTTTTTCCATGATCTTACCTCCTTGTTATTGGCATCAAGAGTTCTTGTACAAATCCGCAATAGAAACATATCTATCGGTACGCGGCAATATGTAGAAAGTTCGCAATTCACCGCATCGCCAAGAGAGAGCGATTTCTATTTGGAATTTAGTAGCAACTGTAGTCTGATTGTGACACATCTCGATGATTTTTTCAATAGACATTTACAGCCTAACACATCAATTTAACGGTTAAAGGTTAAAGTTCTTTACTTTTTTTACAAAGAAGTGGGGTTATGGGGACGTTTTACCCCCAACGGTTTTAGCTTTTATGTATTTTCTCTAAACTTGAAACATATAACAATTGCAATTGAAACGATTTTGCGGTAAAATTCCGCTTACTATATATCAGCAGTCTCTATAATACCCGGTTGCACACAATTTCGCGCCGCAAAAACACCAAGGGGTGCTTTTGAGACTACATATACAAGGGGGAAGGGAATGATATCCGACAGTATGGCTGCCGTGCTAGCACTTGGCATTCTTCTTGCACTGTCAATATTTTTTTCGGCAAATGAAACAGCTTATTCTGCACTAAACCGTATCCGCCTAAAGCACATGGCAGAGAAAGGCTCACGCAGAGCAAAGATCGCTCTAACTTTACACACGGATTTTAATATGCTCTTGTCTACGCTTCTTGTGGGCAATAATGTAGTAAATTTAAGTATGGCGTCTATTTGCGCCGTGCTGTTTGTACGTCGTTTTGGGGATATTGGGGCTACCATTTCTACAGTGGTGCTTACTATCGTTGTGGTGGTTTTTGCAGACATAACCCCAAAAGTGCTGGCAAAAAATTCGCCAGAACGGGTGGCGCAAATGTGCGCGCCCTTTTTACGTGTATTTGTATTCCTACTGTCTCCGTTCAACCACTTCTTCAAACTATGGAAACGGCTGCTTATGATAGTTTTCCGGGCAAAGTTTGAGGAATCTATCATAACCGAGGCAGAGCTTATTTCCATTGTAGACGAAGCCGCGCAAGAAGGTGTGATCGACCGCGAAGATAGCAAACTGCTGCATAACGCGCTCGAATTCTACGACCAACAAGCCCGCGATATACTTACGCCCCGTATAGACGTAGTGGCTATCTCAACGCAAGCCTACCCAAACGAAATATCCACCAAGTTTTTGGAAGAAGGCTTTTCGCGCCTGCCGGTATACGAAGACACCATCGACAACATTGTAGGCATCCTGCATATGCGCGACTTTTTTGGACATTTAACGGCGGCTGACGGCAGGGAGTTTAATTTACATAGCCTAATGACAGCACCCATTTTTGTGGCACCGCAAACCAATATTTCCGACCTGTTTAAACTACTGCAAAAAGAAAAAAGCCACATAGCCGTAGTAACCGACGAATACGGCGGCACCGAAGGTATCGCAACCATGGAAGATATATTAGAAGAGTTGGTTGGCGAAATTTGGGACGAAGCCGACGAGGTTATCGAACCATTCGTACACATGGGCAACAATAGACACCGCGTGGTATGCACCACCAACATGGACGATTTTTACGACTACTTTAACATGCCCGATAAAAAATCCGACACCGAAGCACCAACAGTGAGCGGCTGGATTGTAGATATGCTGGGGAAGATCCCTGAGAAGGGGGATACCTTTACGGCAGAACACCTGACAGTAACGGTACACAAAACCCAAGACAGACGCGCGCTTGAATGTGTCGTTGCCGAAAACCGGGAAGTTGTGGTATAAGAAGCAGATAAATAGCACCAGTCACGACAAAGACGATAGAGCCGCCTGTCTAACTAAAGACAAGTGGCTCTATTTATATTGGATTCTTAGTATCATCTAATAGAGTATTTGCTTTACATTTTGTGATCTTATAGAGGCACCACACTTGCTACAATCAATACATTGACAAAACAATCATCAATATTCTATAATGTACATATATAATATACACACTAAAGCGCACAATGGATTATATGGAGGGATTGCTTTGGAGATTATTATTAGCAGCAACACCAGCAAGCCTATATATGAGCAAATAACAAGCCAAATAAAGGCAATGATAATGAACGGTGAACTGCAGACAGGCGAACTGCTTCCATCTATGCGTACATTGGCTAAGACTATCCATGTAAGCATGATTACTGTCCAAAGGGCGTATGACGATTTGCAGCGTGATGGCTTTATTGAAACCACCATTGGACGCGGCACTTTCGTATCGGCACAAAACAAAGACTTCATGCAAGAAGAACAATTACGCAGGGCGGAAGCGCATTTACAAGAAGCCGCTGAAATTGGAAGAACACACGGCATCCCCGTTGAAAAACTCAAAGAACTAATACAGATTTTTTATGAAGGAGAGGTTTAATTATGAGCGCCATTTTGGAAATGCAGGGACTATGTAAGCAATACAAAAACTCGGATTTTCGACTTAATAATGTTTCGTTTTCAATACCAAGTGGTTCGATAATGGGCTTTGTAGGAGAAAACGGTGCCGGAAAAACCACAACGATAGGTTGCATTCTCAATACACTAATTAAGGACAGTGGTACAGTAAAAATATTTGGAAAAGAAATGGATACTGACAGTGATGATATTCGTAATGATATTGGCGTAGTTTTTGATGCTAACAGCTTTGGCGACAATTTAACAGCGGCAAAAATAGCCAAAGTTATGAACGATATTTACACAAAATGGGATGACGATTTATACAACAGCTATCTTAAAAAATTTAAGCTGCCTGCCAAAAAGAAAATCAAAACATTTTCAAGAGGAATGACAATGAAATTAGGGCTTGCGATTGCGTTGTCTCACCGCCCCAAGCTCTTGATTTTAGACGAGGCTACAGGAGGGCTTGACCCTGTTGTTCGTGAAGAAATATTGGAGATATTTTTAGAATTTGTTCATAACGAAAACCACTCCATTCTTTTATCGTCTCATATTACAACTGACCTTGAAAAAATAGCCGATTATATAACCTTTATCCATGACGGAGAAATTGTGTTAAGTCAGGCGAAAGATAATTTAATTTACAACTACGGCGTGATGCGTTGCAAAGCATCACAATTTGAAGCTTTAGACAAAAACGATATAATTTCGTATAGAAACAGAGGGCATCAAATTGACGTATTGATAGCTGATAAAACCGCTGCAAAAAAGAAATATCAAGACGTTGTGGTTGATGAAATTTCTATTGAAGAAATATTGCTTATAATTATTAAAGGGGGAAACTCTAATGCAAAAAAATAACCCAATAAAAGGCTTGATACGATACTCGCTTTATAGCGGAAGCGGCCACATCATCATTTATGGGGTAATTTTTTTAGTGCTTGGCATAGTACTTCTCATTTTTGGCAGCGCACCTGTTTTTCCAGTTCTTGCTGTAGCGCAGTTTGCTCCCGTTGGCTTAATGTGCATTGCGGCAGATGATAAGTCAAATTGGGCTAGATTTCAGCTAACCACACCCATTAAAAGGAATCAAGTAATTATTTCTCGTTATATTGTATACCTCATTTTTATGCTGATTGGACTAACGGCTTCTGTAATTTTTACAGGCTTAGGCGTTGTATTAGACAGGCTGGGTATTGTAGAATATTGGGGATTTCCCATTGGAGTTATTGCACAGCTACTACAAGGATTTGACCCTATAAAAATCACCATTATAATGACCATAAGCGGTATCGGAACTGCGCTTATTGTATGCAGCTTATTTTATCCACTTGCATACACGATATTTAAGGGCAAAGAAGAAGGCCTGGCATTTATCACTACAATGCTTTCAGTTGCAATATTATGGCTTATTGCATGGATAGGGATTGGATTTGAACTGCCACTTTATGGATTTGCTTTGTTTTGTTTGACCGTACCCGCAATACTGCTAATTATCTCCGGTATTATTACAGCAAAAATATATGAAAAAGTAGATGTTTGATATCTTTGTCACAAACAGGAGGCCTATATTATGTATCAGCAAGATTGGCTTATGAGACAAATCAAGAGTATTGCTGACGCAATAGCGGCAATAATATTTCGTAAAACTGAAGTGGCGTATGAGATACAAGATAAAGCAAATCACACAGAGGCGGATACACTTTTTTTACGCCTTACTGATATGCTGGATAACAGCAACATCAATGAAGCAGAAGATTTGCTTTTTGAAGAAATAAAACCCAATGATACGAATTATCTTTTGCTTGCGGTTGACTTCTATCAAAGGCTTAATAATAAAAGTGATGATCAACTGGAACGTTGTGGATTTTCGAGAGATGAAATCGAAGACGGACTTGCCAAGGTTATGAGCATATATGGAATAAATCTTTTTAAAACAGAGTGAGTGTAGCAGATTCATCTTTTAGCGATATAGGATTTCATAATATGGATGGTAAAGTGTAGCTGAACTTAAAGTGCTTATTTGCTACGCCCGGGGGTAGCAACAAACCAAGTAATACTCGCACAAAGCAGCACAAGCGCAGTTATGCCTGTTAGCTGACTATAAAGTGAAAACACCGAAAAGTGTATCAAATCCAAAGCCATCAAAACCCCAAAGGCCAGTGTAACAACAGACCAAATTAGAATAAGCACAATCCTTTTTTTTGTAATAGGGAGTTTTTTGTTTTGGCTCTTTCTACGCAAACTCCAGAAGAAAAATAAAGCAGCAAGCACACCGAAAAGAACGGTTACAACGGTAAAAACAATATCAAAAATTTGTGCGATAAACATAGAATATCTTGCTCCCAAGTCCCCACCCAAGATACCTGCAATACTTTCGGCTACCGATACAGTATTAATCGCGCGCCCATTGGAAAGAACAGTGATGCCAATTTGCTCTTCCGGAAACAGCAAAACATAAGTGGCAAACCCCGGATTATTGCCGCCATGTTCTACTCTGCTTTCATCTTGGCGGATTATCCAGCCTGCGGCATAGTAGAGATAGCCCATTCCCCAAACATATTCAGCCGCAACAGACTTGTTGCCTATATGTGACCGTGGAATTAGCGGAATAAATATCTCCGGGATGTCTGTTACAATCCCCAACTGAATCCCCATCCAACGCGCCATATCTTGTGAAGACGAGATTATGTAGCCCGTTGGCACACTGCCTCCGGATTCCGGCGAGTCCTGTTGTCTGTTCCAATAAACAAAATTGGTAATATAGCCTTGGGCAAGGCGTTCTGTAGATTTGGCATGGCCGCGGTTAGCAAATGTTTGCGTAAGCCCAAGCGGTCGAAAAATTTGCTCTTCCATAAAACTTTCGTAGCTTTGGCCTGTTACATTCGCCATTACAAGACCTAAGACATTGTAGTTTTTTGTGCCATAGTCAAACTTTTCACCAGGAAAGAACACAAGTTCTGCGTCAATTAATGCCTCGACTGTGCTTTGTAGCGTGTCGGGTCCCGGCCTATCCTGCACCCTGTTCGGGTGTTGTTGCGTAATACCGACTGTATGATATAAAAAATGATACAGTCTTACTTCTTGCATATCCACAGGCTGCCCATTGTAGCGGAAGGTAAGCCCGGGCAAATGGACAGCAATAGAATCGTCCAAAGATAACAAGCCTTGTTCTTCTAAATACAGAAGTCCCAGGGCAGTAAACGCCTTGGAAACGGAAGCAAGCTCCCATAACGTTTCTTCATCAGCAGGTATTTCTGTCTCGCGGTTTGTAATACCGGCAGAGAAGAAGCGCACCTCATCACCTACAACAATAGAAACAGATATACCCGGCACTCTTGATCTACGCTGCGCGTCATCTACAAGAGATTGGATAGCGGCAGACTGTTCGCTTACTAACGCAAATACGGGTGTTTGAAATCCTAGAAATATGATAAGGGCTAGAAATAAAGCAATAAGTTTTTTCATAAGCATTCCTCAATTCTTATTCTAACATGCGCAGCTTCTTGTAGCGTTGTGACACAAAAAACAAATATTTTTTGAGAATCCACCAGCCCAAATAAGCTAATATAATTAGAATCACACCTGCGATTAGGGCTACCAGTACAGCAGTAAAGCCTGTTAGTGGTTCTTCACCGCCAAGCATTATGCCACCATCCCCGGGGAAATCAATAAACAAGTCAAGAACAGAATAACCAATGGCAAATATCGCAGATAACAAAAACCCTACAATTATTGCAAGCAGCGTAGGTATAACAATAATGCCAGATAACCCAGCCGAAATGAAGAAAGCCATGTTGCCCAAAACACTGCTAAAACTCATATCACCACTATCTATGTTGTAAATGTTGACATAGGACTGGGCAAGTTTAAGAGGTGATCCAAGTTTATCCAATACCACTTGTACGGGCTCTTGTCCGTTCTCGGCTTCGTGTATATGATTTTTGATTTCACTCAATATTTCGTTTCTTTCACTTTCGGGCAGCCTGTAAAGACCTGCTGACACCTTTTTTAAATACTTTTCCACGTCATTCATTTGAGTTAGTCCCCTGTTCGTTTTTTATTTGTGTTATTCCGGATACTAAGCAACCCCATTCACGATTCATCATATCCAAAACTGAGATACCGCTTTCTGTAAGGTCGTAATATTTTCTTGGCGGAACACCTGGGGTTGTTTCTTTCCATGTTGCCACGATAAGGTTTGTTTTTTCAAGACGTTTTAGCAGCGGATATAACGTACCCTCGGTTATTGACAGAGCGTCATATCTGTTTAGGGCAGTAATAAGCTCATACCCATATATACTTTTATTTTTAATTGTAAGCAAGATACTATACTCTAAAATACCCCGCCTAACTTGCGATAGCCATTCTGCCTTTTCCATAGCACACATCCTTTCGATATACCTTGTTGTGCACAGTATACTTTACCGCCGCTTACTTTGTCAACCACAAAACAATAATGATACATATTCTAAAATTCTGTCAATTTTTTTGTTTGCAGTCGAGTATCCTTTGTGCTATACTGCTGTAACACAATTGTAACACTTGCAAAATGCAAACATTTTAAGGAGGAAACAAAATGAAAAAGTATCTGCTATTGGCAATACTAACATTGGCACTTATTGCCCTTGCAGCGTGTGGCGGCGGTACACCTGCGCCGGCACCTACACCGGAAGCACCGCCCGCTGCAACACCCGAAGCACCACCTGCTCCCGCACCTGCACCGGTAATTGAAGTTACCCCAGACGCAGAGCCTATTGTACTACGTGTAGGCGAATCTCTTGGCGACACAGAGGACTTTATAGTAGAGGCAGGCCGCCTTTTCACAGAGCGTTATCCGCATATTACAGTGGAATTTGTAAACGTGGAAGTAGGCCAAGCACATACACAAATGGCGCTGGACGGCCCGGCAGGCATAGGCCCTGACCTTTTTGCCGCTCCTCATGACCAACTTGGCTCACTTGTAGCCGGCGGTCTTGTGCTGCCTGCACGCGACATCGCAGATGTTCGCAATCAAATCCTTGGTTCTACTTATTTGGCCGCAAGTGCCAATGGCGTACTTTTTGGCTATCCGCTATCCGCGGAAACATATGCGATTTTCTACAATCGTGACCTTATCTCCTCAAGCGAAGTTCCGACAACCTTTGACGAGCTTGTGGAATGGACAACTGCTTTTAACGATGCCAACCCCGGTTACCACGGCTTCCTATTCGAGCCCGGTAACGCATACTACACCATCATCTTTATGGGCGGCGACGGTAACCGTCTGTTTGGCCCACACGGCACAGACGCGTCTTCTCCAAACCTAAACACACCCGCAGCTATTGCCGGTATGGAATTTATGCTTAGCCTACGCCCAATTCTTGACGCACCTGCGGGCGATATCAATACAGGTTTCGTCGATGGCGCGTTTGCCGCGGGAAATGCCGCTATGCTGCTAACAGGCCCATGGAATATTAATCCATTCTCTGTAGACGCGGGCATTAACCTTGGGATTGCGCCAATCCCGGCCCTACCGGGCGAAGCAACACCGCCTGCATCCTTTATGGGCGCGCGTATGATGTTTGTATCTGCATTCACTCATCACCCGGAAGAAGCACACGCGTTTGGCCTATTCCTAATCTCCGAAGAAATCCAACGCTTGCGCCACGAAATGACAGGAACAATCCCGTCAATCCCAATGGATATCGACAGCCCGTACTTCCCGGCTCTTTTATATCAGCTTGACTATGCTATCCCAATGCCATCCATCCCAGAAATGGGAGCGTTTTGGAACTCTATGCCCGCCGCCAGTGCCAACATATGGGACGGCGAGGACATTGTAGAGCAGTTAAATATGGCGCAGGAAGCTGTGCTTGGAAATTAGTCTTTGTGTATTTGACATTAACGCAAAGATACTACAAAAAACCGCGCACACGCGCGGTTTTTTGTAAAATTTATCCGAAACGGAGGTAGTTTCCATGAAATTGCGACCAGACGGCTCGTCGCGGCGTTCCGTTTTGATTGCGTCTATTTTATTTATGGGATTGGCGCATATCCTGTTCCTAAAGCAATACATCAAAGGCCTGCTCTTTGCGGCCTTGCAAGTTTTTATGATCACCCGCATCCCGTGGGTTATCACCAACATCCGCGGTATGATAACCTTGGGCGAACCTAACCCGTTTGTGCCTGTCATCTATCGCGACCATTCTATGTTCATGCTTATTGACGGGGTTATCACCGTCGCGGTGGTGTTCTTGTTTTTGTGTGTCTACTACATATCCGTAAAGTCGGCACTCAAACTGTACACCGAATACTGCACCAACGGCTGGCGAATACCTATAGTGGCACGTCAGAAGGGTTTAAAAGGTTTTGTTAAGTTTGTATTTGATGTAACGCTTCGCGAAATTCGCGCATTTCGCAGCAGCCTTAACAACTCGTTTCCTATATTAGCACTCGCGCCTTCGGTTTTGTTGGTTATGTTCTTTATTGTTGTGCCGCTTATCTTTGCGTCGCTGGTAGCGTTTACTAACTACTCGCATCCGCACAACTTACCCCCCGCCAATACTGTAGACTGGGTTGGGCTTGAGAACTTCCGCCATATGTTTGGCGGGCACACTATGTGGACTTCCGCCTTAACCCGCGTTGCAGTGTGGACGCTTGTATGGGCATTTTGTGCCACGGTTACATGCTACTTTGGCGGCATGCTTATGGCAGTTATCATGAAGGAGTTCAAAATCAAGTTTTCTGGGTTTTTCCGTACCATTTTTATTCTGCCATATGCCGTACCGGCCATTATCTCAATGCTTGTGTGGCGAAATTTGCTTAACGGCTCCTTTGGCGCGATCAATCGAACACTTATGCATTTTGGCATTATCGAAAATATAATCCCATGGCTAACCGACCGCTGGCTGGTGTTGTTTACCGTCGTGTTGGTTAACCTGTGGGCTGGTTTCCCGTATTTTATGCTGCTTGCAATGGGCAGCATGACGGCCATTAGCGAAGACGTTTTTGAGGCGGCAAAAATTGATGGAGCCAGCAAGTTTCAGCTATTTAAAAGCGTTACACTTCCATTGGTTATTTTCCAAACCATGCCGCTTATTATCATGAGCTTTACGCACAATATCAACAACTTTGGCGCGATATTCTTTCTCACGCAGGGGCATCCCTTTGTTGCGGATTCGCCCGCAACGGGAGCCACGGGTGTAGACATTCTTATCACATGGATTTACCGCCTTACAATGGAGCGCATGTGGTATAACTACGCGTCTGTGCTGGCGGTTATGATTTTTGTGGCACTGGCACCTTTTGCGATATTCCAGTTTAGCCGAACCAAGGCGTTTAAGGAGGGTGAGCTATAATGGATAGTAAAATGTCTAAGTTTATCGCGCGTCTTAACCTTACCATTGTTATGGTGTTTTTAGTTGTTGTATCTTTTGTGGTGCTATATCCACTTGTGTTTGTGCTTAGCGCCGCTGTTTCGCCCGGTACCAGTATTGTGGACCTGCATATCAGGCCATTTGGGCGCGGGGTTACGTTTGAGCATTTTAGGTTCTTGTTTTTCGAAAGCGATTATCCCATTTGGTTTAGAAATACCTTTCGGGTGGCAATTTCCACCTCTCTTGGGACTGTGGTTATTGCGTCGCTTGGGGCGTATGTGTTTTCGCGGTTTAGGTTTGCGTTTAAGAAGGCGTTAATGATGTCGTTGTTGGTGTTTCAAATTTTTCCGGCCTTTGTTGGGCTGGTGGCGATTTTTGTTATCCTTTTGCGCATTGATATGTTTAATAACCTAAACGGGCTTGTGCTTATTTATTTAGCTATGAATGTCCCGTTTAACTGCTGGCTGGTTAAAGGCTACATGGATACGATACCACGCAGTTTGGACGAGGCCGCGCGTATTGATGGGGCAAGCCACTTGCGGGTTTATTTTCAAATTATATTGCCCGTAGCCAAGCCCATCTTAACATTTTTGGCGGTTACTACATTCACCGCGCCTTGGATGGATTTTATTATTCCAAATTTGGTGTTGCGCACACCGGAGACGAGGACACTCGCGTTGGGATTGTTTACCTTTGTGCTGGATGATACTAGGAATGAGTTTACGCGGTTTGCGGCGGGGTCTGTGCTTGTAGCAGTGCCGTTTATTATCGCGTTTATTGCTACGCAAAAGATGTTGATCAAGTCGCTTGGCGGGGCTGTTAAGGGTTGATTTTTGTCTTGCTGTAGTTTTCAACTGGTGACTCACAGTCACCAGTTGAAGGTTAAGTACAACATCCGCAATGTTTTAATGCGGGCGCTGTAGGGGCGATTAATAATCGCCCGCCATAACGCCTCGGATATGCTAAAGTGCCGGGCGATTAATAATCGCCCCTACTACAAGCACACGGATAGAAATGAATAGCTACACAAGGAGCAATTTATGAAAAACATCACACTCGGCATTACCCTTGGCTTTGCGATAATTGCTGCGATTAGCATCAGCCTTATATTTGTAGTCCGAAGCATCCATTCCAACATCGAGCCGCCGGAAATTACTATAGAACACAAAATCCCACCTCACGACGGCATGTCCGAAATTTTCGTGGAACGGGTGAACCTCCCCGACGACTTCATGCTGGGAGTAGACATATCCAGCGTAATTTCACTAGAAGACAGCGGCGTAGTTTTCCGCGACTCTGGCGGCACGCAAGCCGACCCGTTCGAATTATTCGCTACAGGTGGCGCCAACTACGTACGCGTACGTATTTGGAATAATCCGTGGTACTTTGATGGAACCACCTATCACGGCTTTGGCGGCGGCAACAACGACGTAGAACGCGCCATAGAAATAGGCAAACGCGCAACCGCTGCCGGAATGCGCCTGCTGGTAAACTTTCACTACTCCGACTTTTGGGCAGACCCAAGCAAGCAAATGTCGCCAAGGGCATGGGAAGGCATGACCGTAGCACAAAAGGCGGACGCGTTATACAATTTTACATACGACACGATAACCGCAATGCTGGAAGCCGGAATTGATATAGGCATGGTGCAAATAGGTAACGAAACCAACAACGGTATGGCGGGTGTCACCGGCTGGGAGAATAAAATTTACCTTTTTTGCGCGGGAAGCAGAGCGGTTATCGACGCGGAGCGCAGCTTTAGCATGAAAATCGCTGAAAACCACGACGAGCGCAATATTCGCATAGCCATCCACAAAACCGAACCGCTAAACCGCGCGGCATTTATACAAGCGGCACAAATGATGGTTAACGCAGGCGTGGTGTACGACGTGTTCGGCATATCATTCTACCATTTCTGGCATGGTGACTTGGACAATCTGTTAAACTTAATGAACACATTAGCGCGCGGGTTTGATATAGACGTAGCGGTGTTTGAAACATCCTATCCATTTACGATAGAAGATACAGACGGGCATCCCAACTCATGGTCGGGTTATGGCGAAGTAGTGACCTACCCCATATCCGTGCAAGGGCAGGCGCACGCCATTCGCGATGTAATTTACACCGTGGCAAATGTCGCAAACGGGCGTGGTGTAGGAGTTTTTCTATGGGAACCTGCATGGATTACCGTAGGCTCAGCCTGCGCAGACACCAATCGCCCGTTGTGGGAAGCGCACGGCTCGGGCTGGGCAGCTGCCGCAGCCGCTCATTACGACCCCTACGACGCGGGAGTGTACTGGGGCGGCTCGTCATGGGACAACCAGGCATTTTTCGACCACATGGGAAACCCGCTGCCTACGTTAAATTTGTTCAACTATGTACGTACAGGCGTAGTGTCACGGCATGGCAACGCTATTGAAATGGTACAAAGCAGCGAGACGCAAGTATATTTTAACCGTGACTTTACGCCAGAATATCTTGTCGCAAACATACTACCCTCAACTGCTCACGCAATTATGCTAGACAACACGAGACACAACATACCCATTACATGGTCGCGGGAAAGTACTGCCGCGGCACTGGAACAGTTCCTTTTGGATGGCGGGATCACTCGCACATATATTACAGGCGCCACCGCAGGCGGCTTTCCGGCAACGCATATACTCACAATTATGCCCGCCGGCAACTTAGTACAAAACCACAGCTTCGAAGACGAAGACATGAGCATGTGGCGCGTAAACTTCCGCGGCGAAGGACGCGCATACGCTAACCGCGGCAGCGAAAATGTTCTTACCGGCGATTTTGGATTCCGCTGGTGGCGGCCTGCGGGAGATGTTTTGAACTTTTCCATAGAGCAGGATTTCACCAACCTTGCCCCGGGGATATACGCATACGAAGTCTTTATAACAGGCGGCGACGCAGGTACCGGTGCGGAAATATTCACATACGTACTAATAAACGGCCAAGAGATTATGCGCGAATACACAGCTCTGCCCGGCTGGAACAATTGGAACAACCCCGCCATCACGCAAATAGAAGTTGCGGAAGGCGATATTGTTACCATTGGGGTGTCGCTGTACTTCCCCAACACCGCCGGAGCGTGGGGTACATTGGATGATTTCTTCTTCTATTTGGTTGAATAACCTACTTTCTTTAAAATGCTACCTTCTTTTGCAAACAATGTCCGTTTGTAGGGGCAGACCTTGTGTCTGCCCGAAATCCGCACGTATGTGACAGGCAGACACAAGGTCTGCCCCTACAAAGATTGCGGTTATGCAAAGTAGCATTTTTTTATCAACTAATACTTGACTAAATTACTCAAGTATATTATTATACATCCAGAAATGGGGTGGGCATCATGCTTTTAATAAAAGAATGCGACTATGGTATAAGAATAATACGTGCTTTATCAGACGGAGCACTAAAGACGGTAGAAGTCATAAGTACCGCAGAAGTTATCCCATATCAGTACGCATACAAAATTCTAAAAAAGCTGGAGCGTGCCGGTTTTGTACAAGGGATCCGTGGACGTGACGGCGGCTACCAGCTGTCAAAATTGCTGGATTCATTCACGCTCTATGATGTAGTTATTGCGATAGATGAAAATATTTTTGTACATGAGTGCTTGCGCGACGGTAATTCCTGCCCGCATAAAGACGAAGGCAACGGGACGCCATGTACTGTGCATCACGAATTCAATCGTATTCAAAAGTTAATAATGGATGAAATGCAAAAAAAGAATATGCAAGAGGTTCTTCAAATTAAAGAGTAAGTTTTAGCCACCGCAATCGGGCTTTGCTTTAAAACCCTGGATTCTGCGGTAGGCTTATACATAAAGGAGAGATGTAATCATGTCTAAGCGATTTAGTTGTTCGTCCTGCCCAAGCGCGGACAAGGCATTGGAGTGCTTTGTAGCGGATTTACCGCTGGAGACTTCGTTCCACCGTGTAGAGGCACAAGAGGTTAAATGCGGCTTTGGTTTGCAGGGCGTTTGCTGCCGCCTGTGCGCAAACGGCCCATGCCGCGTTACACCGGATTCGCCAAGGGGTGTATGCGGAGCCAATGCCGATACCATTGTAGGTCGCAACTTTCTTAGAGCAGTGGCGGCAGGCTCTGGCTGTTACATTCACATTGTGGAGAACACCGCACGCAATTTAAAAAACACCGCACTTGCCAAAGGCAAACTAAAAGGGCCAAAAGCACTCGACAGACTATGTAAAATACTAGACATCAGCGGTTCTGACCCACACGAAAAAGCAGCAAAAGTCGCCGATCTAGTGTTGGCAGACTTATACAAACCGCGCTTTGAAGAAATGGAAATTACCAAAAAGCTTGCCTATGCGCCACGCTATAAGCGGTGGCAAGAGCTTGGCATATTGCCAGGTGGTGCCAAGTCAGAAGTATTTGATGGTACTGTAAAAAGTTCCACAAATCTAAACTCCGACCCTGTGGATATGTTGCTACACTGCTTGCGTCTTGGTATATCCACCGGGCTGTTTGGTCTCACACTTACCAACCTGCTAAACGATGTACTGCTGGGCGAGCCGGAAATTCGCATCGCTCCTGTTGGGCTGCGTGTAATAGACCCCGCATACATAAACATTATGGTTACGGGGCATCAACATTCTACAATTGCGCATATGCAAGATTACCTTGCTACCGAAGACGCCATTGAAAAAGCACAAGCAGTTGGCGCCAAAGGCTTTAAACTGGTCGGATGCACCTGCGTAGGCCAAGACCTGCAGCTGCGTGGCGCACATTGCACCAATGTATTTGACGGACACGCGGGCAACAATTTTACCAGTGAAGCCATACTTGCCACAGGCGCGATTGACGCTGTTTTAACAGAATTTAACTGTACTCTCCCGGGTATCGAGCCTATTTGCGACGCGCTCAAAATTAAACAGTTCTGCTTAGATGTTATTGCCAAAAAGGCTAACGCACAAACGGTAGATTATTCTTTTGACGCTCGCGAAGCAGCTACAGAGCATATGCTTGATGAAATAGCCGCTGTTTATAACGCACGCCGTGCAGAGGTCGAAATAAACTTACCACAAAACCACGGTAACGATACTACCCTAACAGGTTTAAGCGAAACATCTCTAAAAGCCTTCTTAGGCGACACATGGCAACCTCTTATCGAATTAATTGCATCCGGTACAATTAAAGGCCTTGCGGCTGTTGTTGGCTGTTCTAACCTCACCGCCGGTGGTCATGATGTTTTAACTGTGGAACTTACCAAAGAGCTTATCGCCAAAGATATCTTAGTACTATCAGCCGGATGTTCTTCCGGTGGCTTGGAAAACGTAGGCCTTATGTCGCCGGAAGCTGCGGAGCTTGCAGGCCCTAAACTTAAGGCCGTGTGTCAACAGCTTGGCATCCCACCGGTGCTGAACTTTGGACCATGTTTGGCCATAGGCAGGCTGGAAATTATAGCAATGGAAATTGCAGAGGCACTTGGCGTTGATATCCCGCAATTACCGCTGGTACTATCCGCGCCGCAATGGTTAGAAGAGCAAGCTCTTGCAGACGGTGCGTTTGGGTTGGCATTGGGGCTACCGCTGCATCTTGGACTGCCGCCATTTGTTACAGGCAGCCCGGTGGCAGTACAAGTCCTATGCAAAGATATGATATCACTTACAGGCGGGCAGGTGCTTATAAACGGAAACGCCACCGAGTCTGCCGGTATGCTGGAAGATATCATCCTGCAAAAACGCAAAGAATTGAATTTGCCATAGGGGGTGCCAGAATGAAGCGGATATTAATCGACGCCGATAAATGCCAAGGCTGTAAGAATTGCTCTATTGCGTGTATGCAAGCACAACGTGGCGAAGGTTCCATTTATGACATTAACCTTGCGGATAAGCAGTACGAGTCTCGTAACGTGATATTGCTTGATGGACAAAAGAACTACAAGCCACTGTTTTGCAGACATTGTGCCAACCCTGCCTGCGCCAAAAGCTGTATGAGCGGCGCGCTTACAAAAAGTAATTTAAGCGGCCATGTACACTATAACCGCGACAAATGCGCACAGTGTTTTATGTGCGTGATGAATTGCCCGTTTGGCGTACTAAAGCCCGACCGCGCTTCCAATACCTATATAGTAAAATGCGATTTTTGCTCAAGCAATGACGGCGAACCAAACTGCGTAAAAAATTGTCCAACCAAAGCCATTCGTGTTGAAACAGTAGCCTCCAATCTTAAAGAAAGCGGGGTACCGAAATGAAACATGTAATTATTGGTGCGGGAGCCGCGGGTATTTCCGCCGCAAAAACAATCCGAGAAAACGGGCAAGACGAAATAGTGATTATCTCTACCGACGATGCAGTGTATTCCCGCTGTATGCTGCATAAATATATAGGCGGATGCCGTAATGTGGCAGAATTATCGTTTATACCCGACAACTTTTTTGACGAAAACAAAATTACTTGGCATAGCAACACCACCGTAACAAGCGTGGACACGGCTAATCAGCTAGTACATTTTAACGGCGGCGTCGAAATTTATGACAGTTTGCTTATTGCTGCCGGAGCCGAAAGCGTACTGCCACCAATCGATGGCTTACAAGAGGCAAAAAATGTTTTTGGCCTACGGCATTTGACCGATGCCAAAGCAATCCGTCAAAATGCGGCAAATGCTAACAATATTTTAATTATCGGTGCCGGGCTTGTAGGGCTGGATGCCGCTTATGGCTTGCTGGAAATGGGTAAAAAACCTACGGTTGTAGAAATGTCGGCAAATATCCTTCCACAAAACATGGATGCCCGCGCCGCTCAAACGTATAAAGCAAAGTTTGAAGAAGCCGGATGCAAATTCCTATTAGAAAATAGAGTCGTAAGTGTGCAAACAGACGCATCAGGTGCGGTATCACATATTAATCTTAGCACCGGAAAGCAGCTGGATTGCGATTTGCTTATTGTTGCCGTTGGGGTACGTCCGTCTGTTAGCTTTTTACAAGACAGCGATATTGTTTGCGAGCGCGGTATAATAGTAGACAGCTATTTTGCCACAAACATAAAAGGGGTATATGCCGCGGGCGATGTCACGGGCATATCGGAAAGCTGGCCGGATGCCATACGCCATGGCGAAGTTGCCGCTCTAAACATGTGCGGGATACCGACACCATACGATGATGCTCTTGTACAAAAAAATACAGTTAACTTTTTTGGTATACCTACTTTAAGCGTAGGAAAGTTCAAACTCCTTGACGGCGATGTAGAAGATTTCAGAGAAGATAGCGAATGTTATCAAAAAATAATAATACGAAGCGGTGCTCCTGTAGGGATAATTTTGCAGGGCGATATCTCTCGCAGCGGCTTTTGGCAGCATATAATTAAAAATAATATGAATATTGCGCAAATACAAAAGTCTGTTTGGAAAGTTTCTTTTGCCGATTCTTACGGGATAGACGAGAACGGGGAGTATAAGTGGATGTAATTTAAAATATCCACCAAAAAAGTGAGAGATTGTATGAAAAAAAACATACAACTCTCGTTTTTTGTTGTACAATATAGTGGCAAACCGCTATAAATTCATTACAAAACTATAAAGGAGCGAACAACATGTTCGACAAACGCGCAAGCGGTGTGCTTGCACATCCCACATCATTCCCCGGCTCATACGGCATGGGTGACTTAGGCACAGGAGCATACGCTTTTGTGGACTTTCTTGCCGCGGCAAAGCAAAAACTATGGCAGATACTACCCCTTGGCCCCACAGGGTACGGAGATTCGCCATATCAAAGTTTTTCGTCCTTTGCGGGCAACCATTACTTAATCAGCTTTGACGAGCTAAAGGCACAGGGCTACCTAACAGATGCGGATCTTGCAAACACTCCCGCATTCGACCCGCGGCAGATAGACTTTGGTCGTGTAATTCCATACAAAATGGAAATGCTGCGCAAGGCGTACGACAACTTTGCCGCAGGCGAAAAACCACCCAAGTACAAACAATTCTGCACAAAGAACAAGGACTGGCTTAACGACTATGCACTGTTTACCGCGCTAAAAGACAGTTATGGCGGCCACGAGTGGACAAAATGGGATAAACCCCTCGCCCACCGCGAACCCGCCGCACTTAAAGCCGCACAAGAAAAGCTTGCGGACGCAATTGATTTTTGCAAATTCCTGCAATACGAATTTTTCCGCCAGTGGGACGCGCTTAAAAAATATGCGAACAATGCGGGTGTGCAAATAATCGGCGACATCCCCATTTTTGTGGCACACGACTCTGCCGATGTTTGGGCTTCTCCGGAGTTATACTTGCTGGACAAAGACGGTATGCCCACGGGCGTGGCTGGCGTTCCGCCGGATTATTTTACCGCCACAGGGCAGTTATGGGGTAACCCGCTTTATGACTGGACCGTTCACAAAAAGACCGGGTACAAATGGTGGTGCAAACGTGTGGCTGCGGTTTTATCCATGGTCGATATCGTACGTATAGACCATTTTAGAGGTTTCGAGGCATACTGGGCGGTACCTTTTGGCGAAAAAACCGCAGTAAAAGGCAAATGGAAAAAGGGCCCCGGCAAGGCACTGTTCGCGGCGTTGAAAAAAGAGCTTGGCGACCTGCCAATAATAGCCGAAGACCTTGGCGAAATTACCGAAAAGGTAGATAAGCTACGCATAGACGCGAGCTTACCCGGTATGCGTGTACTACAGTTTGCGTTTGACGCAAAGGGCGATAGCAACTACCTGCCCCACAACTTCGAAAGCAGCCTGACGGTGGCATACACAGGCACACATGACAACAACACAACCGTCGGTTGGTATAATTCTACAGATGAAATTTATCGAGACTACCTTCGCCGATATTTAAATGTTTCCGGCGAGGATGTTGCGTGGGATCTAATCCGTATGGCAATTGCGTCGTGTGCTGTTTTTGCCATTGTACCTCTGCAAGATATAATGAGCCTGCCAGCCGCGGATAGGATGAACACACCCGGCACAACCGATGGCTGTTGGGCATTCCGTTATACGCCAGACATGCTTGCAGGTTGGCAGGCAGAGCGGCTTGCTTACTTGGGATGGCTGTACGGTAGATAGACAGAACAAAGCGGCTGCGCCGCATTAAAAGCAAAAGCCAATATCCTGAATCGTGTGATATTGGCTTTTGTGTATTATATGTTAAAATGGAAGCATGAAAACAGATCAAAACTACAGATACGATG
>Ga0123352_10000094_pt1 | contig 96202 bp, 78 predicted proteins | sample TergutLab28metaG_FD_89700 | JGI IMG/M metagenome (GOLD analysis project Ga0123352, IMG submission 89700) | Labiotermes labralis P1 segment gut microbial communities from Petit-Saut dam, French Guiana - Lab288 P1 | ecosystem: Host-associated > Arthropoda: Insects > Digestive system > Gut ...
AAAATCTATACTCCCCTCTTCTTTTTATCCTACTCTTGTTGTTTTCTAAGACTGGCGAGAAACCGCCGTTTTTTCAAAAAAGCATACAAAGGTACAACTTTTTTTTCAAATAAACAAGTTTTTAGAGATTTTTTTTATATGATCGGGAATAGTCAATTATTATTTCTGAAGACGTGATAATCAAAAACTAACAACAACCTTCGCCACCGGATTAAACCGAAACTTAGCGCCATCTGAAAGGCGAGTGCAGATGAAGTTTTTTCGCAGACGTTCGCCTTTTTCGAATAAACTGCCATTGTACTTGAAACGCGCTCTGGGCGGAAGTTGTTCAATGGTCATTTCATTTTCAGGACGCTTTCTCAAATTGTAACGTTCCAAAACTCGCATCAATTGCGAATCTGAAGCTGTAGAAGCAGGCATTTTTGTCATGTAATGTTGCAATGCCAAACGAATATCGTCCGGAAAAATTTCCAAGTGTATAAATCGCTGAAGCAGACGTCGGAAATAAGTTTTCCACTCATTTCCGTGCGCTCGTGCGCGAGGTCCGTCGTTCACAAACACCAATAAATGCGCATATTCGTGTAAAAATGTAATTAAAAAAGCATAGTTATTCAAATCGCCGTTAACTGTAATTTTGTGAAATTCGTCAATTTTTTGTGCCGCACGATAATCGCCAAACACACCTTTTCTCGGTGCCATCAAACCCAAATGAATCGGGTATTTTTGAAGTAAAATCACCACCTCATCAAGCGCTTTTTCGGGAATAAACGGCATTAAACTTGTTCGCAAATCGTAACGTTTTTTCATGATTATTGATCATTATTTAGCGCCTTTTGGCATTGCTTACCGGTCGCCCTTTTCTATCGTGCTTCGGACAATCGCAATTGTCTGTTTTTCCGCTTGGTGCCTTGCGCTTGTTCGGATAGTATGTTTTCGTTTTTTTCTTTGAAGTGCACGAAGTGGTAGATGTAAAACACAGCGATAAACCAAAGAGGAACAGAAGATATTTTAGGAATTTGAACATAAATTATCAATTACGAATTACGAATTTGTGATTGTCATTCCGAGTACAGCGAAGAATCTGTTTGCTAACGGATGTCTCGCCTTGCTCAACATGGCATCGGTTATTTTAATTGCTTTTCTGCGAATTTCCGCGTTTCTATATCGGTTTCTGTCAAAATTTCCAATGTGATATTTTTTTCGAAAGGGATACTTTTCAAACAATTTTCAATCAAATTAGACATTTGTAAAAAGCCGATTTTGTCTTGCAAAAATGCTTGCACGGCAATTTCATTCGCTGCATTCAAAACACAAGGTGCATTTCCGCCTTTACGCCCTGCATCGTAGGCTAATTGAAGATTTCGGAATGTTGAAACATCCGGTTTCTCAAACGTCAATTGTCCGATTTGTGCAAAATCAAATCGCGGATAATGTGTTGAAAGTCGCTCTGGGTAAGCCATTGCATATTGTATCGGTAATTTCATATCGGGCAGTCCCAATTGCGCTTTAATCGACCCATCGGTGAATTGAACAGCCGAATGTATGATCGATTGCGGATGAACGACCACTTCGATTTGGTCAAAATTCACATCAAACAACCATTTGGCTTCAATCACTTCGAGCCCTTTGTTCATCAGGGTTGCTGAGTCTATGGTGATTTTTTGTCCCATCGTCCACGTGGGGTGCTTCAAGGCTTCGCGTTTAGTGATGTGTTGCAATTCCGCTATTTTTTTCCCTCGAAACGGACCTCCCGAACTGGTCAAAATCAATTTTTCAATCGGATTCGTATACTCTCCGCACAAACATTGAAAAATCGCCGAATGTTCGGAATCTACAGGTAATACAGGAACTTCATGTTCGAGTGTTAGTGTAGAAATTAATTCGCCTGCAACCACTAACGTTTCTTTGTTTGCCAATGCAATCGGTTTATTGGCTTTGATAGCGTGAATCGTCGGTAATAAGCCGGCAGAGCCGACAATAGCCGTTAACACCATATCCACCGTGTGCATTTCTACAACTTCATTCAAGGCTTTAGAACCTGCAAAAACCTTGATGTCATGAGGTTTCAATGCTTCACTTACATTTTTATAGTAGGCTTCGTTACCGATAACTACGGCATTCGGATTGTACCGGATAGCCTGTTGCACCAGCAATTCCCAATGATTTTGAGCCGTTAGAACTTCCGCTTCAAAATGCTCTGGTTGCTCGGAAATCACTTCTAAAGTCTGCGTTCCGATAGAGCCTGTTGAGCCTAATATGGCGATGCGTTTTTTCATACGTAAATATTTATTTTATATTAAGGTCGTATGGAGTTTTTACGTCTTTGGATGAACATTTGTACATGTGGGGTTCATTAAAATGCGATATAATCTCTCGGATTTACAGGAGACCCGCTGTACCAAAGTTCAAAATGCAAAACTGGCCCTTTATAGCCCTCGCCCGAGTTGCCGATAAATGCAATCGGTTCACCCGCTCTAACATAATCGCCAACGCGTTTCAAAACGGCAGAATTATGTTTGTAAATCGAAAGCATATTATTTTCGTGCTGAATGGCGATCACATATCCGCCTTCTACTGTCCATTCCGATGAAACCACCGTACCATTTTGAATAGCTTTAATCACATCATTCTTTTTACCGGTAATATCTATTCCAAAATGCTTGTTGTAAGCATCAAAATCGGCTATAATCGTGCCTTCTAGAGGAACATAAAACAACTTTCTTAAAGAGGATTGTGTATTGAAAACAGTTCCTAAACGTATGGGTTCTCCTATGTTTTCAGCACTTTCGGCTGACGGTGACCGAAGTCGTTGAATCAAATTAAATTTTTCGCCTTTTTCAACCTGTTCGCGCAGTAAATCGTCTTCTCTGGAGCGTTCATAAACAATGTTGCTGTAGTTTTGAATGATGGTCGAATCTTTGATCTCTTCAATTTCTTCAATCGGTATTTCTCCGGAAATAGCCAAATTCATGGCGTGTAAAAATTTTTCCTGAGCATTGACCAATGCTTCCAACGAATCCACTTTACTTTGATTAAGATAAGCCATCTGCACAATTTCATCTTTGGTATACCCCGGAATGAATTCGCGCAACGAAGTAAATGCAACGAGCATCAATGTTCCTGAAATCAACATAATAAATGTCATTCCAGCTATTACAAACACATTTAGTCGCGACAGTCGAAATGAAAACCTCTCTTCAAACATCTCGTTCATAATCACCAACCGATATTTATGATGAACGTTTGAAAAAATTTTATAATACCAATATTTGAAAAACCGTCCCATTATAGTTTGCAAAGATACGAAAAAAATACGATATACAAAAAAACGTTTCAAATTGTGTGTAAATTAAAAAATTTATGTATATTTGCATTCCAAAACAAATCAAATAAACAAAATCTTAAATTTATGACTATCACGCGTACCTTTGATTTACTCGCAAATTTGCAGGATAAATACTCTCACAAGGAGGATATTTTAGCACGAAAAACTAACGGGAAATGGACTAAATACAGCGTAAACCAATATGTTGAGCGCTCCCATTCGCTAAGTTACGGACTTTTATCTATGGGCTTTGAGCCCGGCGATAAAGTGATCACCATTATGGAAAATCGTCCTGAATGGAATTTTATAGACATGGCACTGACTATGGCCAAGATGGTTCATGTTCCGGTGTATACGATTCTCTCCGTTGACGACTACGCTTATATCATTGAGCATAGCGATGCCAAAATGGTGTTTATTGGAAATGAAAATTTGTACAGTCGCGTGATGCCAGCTATTGAACGATTGAAGACAAAACCACTTGTTTATACAATAAACGAGATAGAAAATACACAAAACATTTCGGAAATTTTCAAGTTGGGCAAAGAAAATGAAGCAGAAAAAGCTCCAATCATAGAAAAATACAAAGAAGAAATTTCTCCCGATGATGTTGCTACAATCGTCTATACATCAGGAACAACAGGTACTTCCAAAGGCGTAATGCTGTCTCACTGGAATCTGGTTTTTAACTTTTTGGGACACGCCGCACAACAAATCAAAAACGATTCTCACCGCATGTTAAGTTTTTTACCTTTGTGCCATATTTACGAACGTACGATGAACTACGAATATCAGAGCTTGGGCATTAGCACGTATTATGCGGAAAATTTAGGAACCATTGCTGCCGATATGCAAGATATTAAAGGAGATGGATTTTGTGCCGTTCCGCGTGTATTAGAAGGGATTTACGACAAATTGCGTGCGGCAGGAAAAGATTTGTCAGGCATCAAAAAAATAATTTATGAGTGGGCATTTTCTTTAGCAGAGCGATTTGATTATGAGAATAATTCCAAGTGGTATTGGTTTAGGTACCGTATCGCTAATAAATTAGTTTACAGTAAATGGCGGGAAAGGTTAGGTGGGAAGGAATTGTTGGTTGTATCAGGCGGATCGTCCATTCGCCCACGCATCATACGTTTGTTTTCGGCTGCTAAAATGTATATTTTTGAAGGATATGGTCTCACGGAAACGTCTCCCGTTATTGCGGTAAACAACCCCAAAGAAATGGCTATCCGCATAGGAACCGTAGGACGTATTATGGAAGGCATCGAAGTAAAATTTGCCGACGATGGCGAGATTCTTACCCGTGGTGCATGCCTAATGAAAGGATACTACAAAGATCCTGAATACACCAAACAGGTTATTGATGAAGAAGGGTGGTTTCATACCGGAGACATCGGACATATGGAAGGCGAGTATCTAAAAATTACCGATAGGAAAAAAGAAATTTTCAAATTGTCGAACGGGAAATACATTGCACCGCAATTGTTGGAAAACGCATTTAAAGAATCTGTGTTAATCGAGAACATCATCATTCTTGGAAATGAAGAAAAGTTTGCTTCGGCTATCATTTTACCTAACTTCAACTATTTGCATTTCTGGGCAAGTAAGCATAAGGTGCATTACCGCGACAATCAGAAGCTAATTGAAAACACCAAAGTACTTAATCGCATTCAGAAAGAAGTTGATAAAATCAATGAAAGTTTGGCTTCGCATGAAAAAATCAAACGATGGAAAGTCATAAAAGATGAATGGAGTATTGCAACAGGCGAACTTTCACCCACTCTCAAGTTGAAACGTGCTGTCATACATCAAAAATATGCAGATATCATTAAGCAGATATACGGTGATCATGAGAATTAAAACATAAAACGGCGGCACTTCACAGTGCCGCCAAACGTTTGGCATATTTCTAACGCTAAAAATTCGCACTAATCTTAAAGTTCAGCCGTCGCGATGTGAGATAATTCGCCACAGCATATTGTTGATTGTTAAAATCCGAAATCCACAAATACGAAATCGTATTGTTCATATCAAACAAATTAAAAATTTCCGCACTTAGCCAAAGTTCCCCAAGCCTAAAGGCTTTCACGTGATATGACAAGCCTAAATCCACACGACGATAAGCAGGCAATCGAAACTCGCCGCGCCTTTGAAGGGTTTCGAGATGCTTTAACGCATAAGGCGAACCATACGGTAATCCTGTGCCAAACACGAGATTCAGATGAGCCTTAAAATTACTGTTCATCCTCAAATAATCTTGAAAAAACAAATTGAAATTTAATCTTTGGTCAGTTGGACGTGGCACATAAGGTCCGCCATCAATACTTTCTTTTGTACTCATAATCGATAAACTCGCCCAAGATTCAGCGCCTTTCACCACTTCGCCTGCCAATCGAAAATCTACGCCCGTTGCATAACCTTTGCCGATATTTTTTGCCAAATAGCGCACGCGGACATTATCTATTTCGTATGGAATTAAATTGCTCAAAGCCTTATAGTACGCTTCAGAAGTAAGTTTAAACGGACGTCCCCAAAGTTTTAAATAGTAATCCGCACCACCCACAAAATGAATTGAGCGTTGTGATTTTATTTGGGGATTTAAGTTTCCGTCCAAATCGCGCAACTCCCTGTAAAACGGCGGTTGGTAATAAACACCGGTTGCAAATCGAAATGTCCAATCCGTGAGATTTGTTGGCGCATAAGTCAACGAAGCGCGCGGACTAACCAAAAATTCTTTATTGAAATCCCAATACGCGACTCGAACCCCCATAACTAAAGCCAGTTCCGAAGAAACTTCCATATTGTTTTGCAAAAACGCTTGATAGCGATTAGAAATCAAATGATGTTCGGATTTGAAAACATTCTGCAACAATGGTGGACGCGAAGGATTTGGAAATCCAAAATTTTCAGGCAGAGTTTGAGGATTCGGCAAAGTATATCCCATCGAATCCACCATTTTCCACTCGTTCAGGTGATCCAAAATATCCTCGCGTTGAAATTTCGCGCCCCACAACCAATACATTTTCGACGTTAAAAATCTACCTTGATAACTCAAATTGTAAATAATCGCATTCAGTTCGTTCCGTGCATGATTGAGATAAGTGCCAACACCCATCAATGTGCGAGGGTCTCCAAATTCATCGCTACCCGGGTCGGCACTGGTTTCGCTCAATATATAGGCCCCGAGAATATCAAAAAACTCACGCTCGACGGATTGAAATCCCGAAATGGTGAGGCGATGTTGCAAATTCACATGAGGTCTATAGGTTGCCGAAAAAGCACCGAACACGCTGTTAAATCGGTCGATTTCCTGCCCCTCGAAATAAATGTAAAGTCCCATGGGATTGCTGACCGTACCAAATCTTGTATGTCTCGACGATGGAATTAATTGATATTTATTCAGCGAAATATTTCCCAAAAAATCTAATTCCCATCGCGGATTCAGCGTATGAAAAACATAGGCTTGCACATCTGTAAACGAAGGTCGATAATCGCCTTTCGTTTCTAATGTTCCAAGCAAATATTGATTGGATTTTTGACGAACGCCTATTAGCCCTTTCCATTTCTGATTTTTCGACGCGCCTTCCAAATGCGCTGAAGCACCTAACAAATCTAATGAAACAGAGCCTGCGAAAGTATTCGGACGTTTATATCGAATGTCCAAAACCGAGGCCATTTTATCGCCATACTTTGCATCAAATCCTCCTGCCGAAAATTGCACCGTAGAAACTAAATCGGGATTGATAAAACTCAACCCTTCCTGTTCGCCCGAACGAATTAAAAACGGACGAAAAATTTCAACATCGTTCACATACACCAAATTTTCATCGAAGTTTCCGCCTCGTACCGAATATTGCGAACTCAATTCATTGTTGGAATTCACACCGGGCAACGTTTTGATTAGCGCCTCAATGCTATTGTTTACCGAAGGTAAATTTTTTGCCGAAAGAGGGTTAATCGCTAATCTATTAATCCGATTAGCAACAATATCCACTCCCGAAATTTCATGAATTTCAGTCGTATCCTTAGTTTGAGCTATCGTTACCGAAACACTCAAAAGGCTTAAAAGTATTGTAAAAAGACCGGTTTTAAGGTTCATACGCATCCCACTCTCGTGCTTTTTGTCGTCTTTTTTCGTCTTTTTGCTGATTCCAAATGCGCAGAAATTGCTGCCAGGCAAACGGATTCAGCAAGTTGTTCGGCATTTGTTGTCCGGCGTAATACAATTGATCTGCTCTTTGCTGAGTGAGGAGTCTGTAGTTCATTCCGGCATCCATTTTTGAATGCTTGGCACGTTCTTTGAGTTCGGATAAAAGCACATTTTTACGAGCAATCTCAAAATCATCGTCAGGCACATTTAAATTCAAAAATGCTTCGCGAAATTTTTCTTTGCTGGGCCAAGGATAAATCACCGTAACCGGCAATTCTAAAGTGTCTCTCATTAACGATTGATAAATAGTATACCGATCAGTTTCAATGGTATCGGGGATTTTTACTGTTACCGTTCGAAAACCAATGCTTGAAAATACTAACGAATCTCCGGCATACGTTACCAATGAAAAAAAACCGTTAACATCCGCCGAAGTGCCGCGATAAGTCCGTTTTACCGCTATATTAACATATGGAATCGGTTGCAGATTTTCGTTATCCATAACCACACCTGCAATTTGTACGACTTTTCGAGGACTTCCCGAAACTTGCGACATAGCGATACTGCCAAACATCGTCAAAAGCGCAAAACATGCCAATCGTTTTAAAACAGGTGAAACCATTTTGCAAAGATACGAAAAAAAAATGAAATTGCAAATAAAGAATCGTCATGTCAAGCGAAGCATAGCGTAGTCGAGAACCGAAACGAAGTGGAGCTCGGCGGAGCCACATCTCATAGCAAGGGGATTCCTCGACTGCGCTCGGAATGACGGCAAAAAAAACGGCCACTCAAAAGTAGCCGTTCAGTTTCTCGAGGTGCATTACAAACGAATAAGTCCGTTTTTATCTGCTTCCAATAAACAAGCGTAAATGCCTTTTTTGTTAATTGAACGAATGGCCTTAGCCGAGACACGCAACGTAATCCATGCGTCTTCTTCGGGTACATAAAACTTTTTTGTCTGCAAATTCGGATAAAATTTACGTTTGGTCTTGATATTCGAATGCGAAACATGATTTCCGCTGATGACCTTTTTTCCGGTTAAATCACAAATTCTTGCCATAGCTTTTACTTCTTACTTGTTAAAATTGGAGTGCAAAGATACGACTTTTTTTTGATATGACCAAATTTTCGAACGAAATTTTCTTAAAAAATGTATTTTTGCTTGTATATCAGTCAGTTTCATCATCGTTATCATCATCCAAACCGGATTGATCAAAACTTTTTCTAATGGTATTGGTTCTGAGTAAAAAATCTGTTTTTTTGCGAGAGGTAGACAAACCAAATTCATAGCTACCTCGTCCTTCTCCGCCTTTTTGCTTGCGATTCGAAGGTTTGAGCGATGTAATTAAATCGTTAAAATCGGAATCAGACGAAATCACTTGCATCAACCCATCGCTGTAAGAGAAAAAATACCATTCGCGACGGGATAGTTCAACATACAAATTAATCTCATCACCTCTTCGACTTTTTACGATTTGTAATGTTCCGTTAACATACTTGTTGATCTGATTTTGACCAATCGCTGCAACACCCAATTTTCCTATCGAAACAAACGAACGCGATGTCTCATCCCATTGCATTTTTACATCCGAAAAAAGAATGGTTTGTTCAATATTGGGCGGCAATCTTCGATACGCACCATACATCTCAATTTCTTTTTCCAAACGTTCGGCCTCTCGTTTCGAAAGTCTGGAATGAAGATAATCCACAAATTTGTCTGTATTTTGCTCTGCACCGCCTCCTTCAGCCTTTTCCAGACTTTCGGAAAATAGTTTTAGGGCTTTTTCATCAAAGAAAAACTTTAGGCCGATAACGCCATCAAAAAACGTTGTATTTCCACGATAATTGTGATACAGTGTCCCAAAATTATCCCAGCCCACACGTCCTGAATTTAGATTAAAATCAGGCGTTCCATACGATTTCAGCGAACAATCTACGGTGTTATAAACCAATCGATCGGTTTCTCTCGACTTATCGGAAGGCTCTACAATGTAAGATTTCAGAATAGTATCGTAAAATAAAACACCGCTTTTACTCATCACCTCTTTATCGGAAGATCTTATCGGCGTAAAAAATGCAGAAAACAAATCGCCTTGATTAGTCATGTAGAATCCGCTGCCTTCACGTCTGCTTGATCTGTCTTTGCTGCTAGGCTCTGCAATGGGGATTTCCACATGTTTCGGATCAATGGGAGCGTTGAAACTAAACCACGAACGCTGGTCTTCGTCTTCGCAAATGTAGTTAATTTTCGATTTTCCGGAAAATTGCAACAATCGGTCATCCGCTTTCAGAGTTACTTGTCCCAAAAAATCAAATGCAGGACTTAGCGAAAAATTATCCTCGGGTTCAATTTTTGCTGTTCCCGTACTAATTCCATTGCGATCGGGCGCTATTCTTTCAAAGTGTATCGGATGGATTTTTCCCGAAACATCTTCGTAATTATAGGTTCCGTTTGCGGTATATCGCGATCGACCTTGAATCGTAACCGTAGCGTCATAAATATCGTAGTATTGATGTTTTACATCCACCAAAAGATTAGCATTTTCAAAGGGTTTGATAACTGCATCTTTACCGATTACAATATCGCCGTGAGTGGGTTGCACTGCAATATCTGCCGTGTAAATAATTCGCACTTGTTGAATTTTGAGTTCATGGGTTTCCAAATTATATTCTGCGAGAGGCGAATTAAACGTTAATGAATCTTGTCTAGGGTTCAACGATATAAAATCCGAACCTGGCAAATCCTTGCCAATAGCAATAAGTTCGCGTAAATTCATGTTATCCAACTGTTCGTTGGTATATGATGATTTTTGCGAATTTCTCAGATAGACGAGATTTTCTTTGATATCCCACTCTAATTCGTTCATATAACACAAATACCGATTGATTGGAAAGTTTATAAAAACATTAGAATCATTGTTTGCAAAATACCCTTTTTGTCTATCAAAATCGACATGAACATTATAATTTTCCGATTGAATTGCGTTTTGTTTTCCGTCTTTACTTTTAATTCCAAACGCTATGCTATCAGAGAATAAATTTTGGTCTTTGAATACAAATTTTTGACTACTCATTTCGGATTTATTTTTGAAAATAGCCTTTCCTTCGCCAATCATTCCCGTATCTGAAAGAACTAATTCTCCATAGAATAAAATTTCATCATCGAATACCGAAAAACCGTCGGTTTTATTGGTTACAGAGAAAAAATTACTATAAGGTTGCCAATGCAATTTGGATGTTTTTGCCTTTGTTTCCGCAAATTCAGGCCCTATACTTTGTGCTTCTACATCAAATAGTTTGATGGTTGCATTCACGGAATCAGGCATAAAAATAAACCGATTCGAAAGATTTGTGGACGTTAAAAATTTTAGTTTTCCACTGCCGATTAATCCATCATTACTCAAACGAAGTGTATCATAAAATTTCCCTGTACCTTGATACACAGACCATGCAGAATCCGGCGACAAGGTTGTAAATCCCAACGAAAAATCGGGCATAACTTTCAATTTTTCGTGTATATCGGGAAACATACCGGCTGATGTCAAATAACCATCGAATCGCAAACTGTCGGTTTCAATATGATTCATATTTTCAAGTCTGAATGGATAAATCGTATAGAAAAATTTATCAGACGAATAAACTCCATTTTGAATATTCGGTTTGTCGTAGCGAACATACGAATCTTTTGTACTTGCGAAAATCGGAAATTCTCTGTAATGTTCTTTTCCGGATTTATTAGTTGTGCTATCAATAAAAATTTCTCCGGACAGTTGTTCAATGGCGGTCTCAATGTCTCTCAATTGATAATTTCCGTACAGATCCGGTTGGCCCTCTTTCACAGCAAATGTTAATGTTTCAACGCTATCCATCGAAATTTTAAACCGATCATAATCGAAGTAACAACTCGATGCAACAAAATCAAATTTTCCGATGCGTATTTTTCCTTCGAATGCAATATCTCGATTTTTCTTTACCACAATCGTTTGGTCATTAGGCATAACATATACATTTTGCGCCAGACTTAAAAAAAACCTTTCAACACCGAATATCTGCAAATCATTAGTTTCAAGATTTAGTATGGCATTGGGCGCATCGGTTCGTTGAGAAACAATTCGGATGACATCGTAATCGGAACGTTTGGCGGAAGCCTGCAAAAAATGAAATACTTTTTCTTGTAATTCTATCGTTTCCGTTTCCGCGTCATAGTGCAAAAAACCCATTGAAGCCATTCGCAAAAGCATGACTTTGGTTTGAGTTACGTCTAATCTGAATCTTTCCGCTACCGACCGTATTTCCAGCGTTCTCGAATTAAAAGATTCTGATATCTGACGAAGAATAAGTAGTGGATTATAGTCTATTCGTTCCATCAACGCTTGCAAATCTTGGGAGGAATAAAACTGTTTGGATTCAAATATTCCAACGCCTTTGTTGTTGGGTATTTTGAGCATTCGAAAATCCATAAACGACGAATCAATCGGCCAATATATGGCTTCCACGTGCATGTCCAAATTGTGGTAACTGTTGAAAATAGGAGTTTTGAATGCATTTACACTCGGGTGCAAAATGGATAATTCGCGACGGTTATTATCGAATCGAATTTCACACGTTGTATGAACTATTTCTCCATCTCCAATCGGAATGCTAACTTGCGCAAAAGGCGAGGATATACGATTTTGTCCGAATAGAAAACTTCTTGCTGTTACGGTTAAAATGACATTATCGCCTTGCCTGAACTTCAATGTTGCAGTTTCATTTTTTTCACCACACCTGACGCGGCTTCCAACCTGCATGTATTGGCCTTCAAAATCGACATTTTCAAAAATGTTGTTAATCTTCAAACTGTTGTCGTAAGAGGTAAACGTTGGATACGAAGCTTGTCCGACTTTTACATTCGGCAGCACTTTTTCTTCCATTCGCCCGAACAACGGACGATCGAAATAAATATTGTTGAAGAAATTGACCGAATCCGCTTGGTATCTTGATGTTCGGAGATTGATTTCATATTCGCCGAGTTGAATATACATTTCGCTCAAATCAAAACCTGCTCTTGTGAAATCAACCAATCCGGTTTGACCCTGCCAAAAAAATGTTAACGGATAAAAAGCGCCTTGTGTGGCGTGAATTTTAGTGCTGTCGTTATTGGCATAACAAACTAAATTCGTTTCCAAAAATACAAAGCGCGGTTTCCCATCCATACATTCAAATAAAAAATCACCATCGGCATTCCATCTCGCAGATAAGCTTTCGTGCAAAAAACCCGTTTCGAACAACCGGTTTGTGCTTTCAATCAATAAATCGAAATCACGCATTTTCCGGTTTTCAGCTATCGAATTCAAACATTGGATATAGTTGCTGTAACTTCTTGCCCCCTGTTCATCTTTGAAAAAATTTAGGACGACTTTGAGCAAATTTTCAAATGTTGGGAAAGGGCGCATATTGGCTTTTAGTGTAGTATTACACAAGCTCATAAATGCTTTTTGCTCGTCGTCCTTCAGTAAATCGAAGCATGTCGAAAATTCATCAACTAATTTTACAGCATTGGCTTGCCGTTTTTTATCCGCATTACGATCCGATAAAAAAAACTGTTTAGCTTCTTGCGAAAACGTTACTCCATCCCCTGAAAATGCCCTAAATGTTTGACTTTTTAGAGAAATTAATTGAAACAAACAAAAAATTATGAGAGCGATTCGCTTCATGATTTTATAAATTTGGCAGCCACCCAATGATTTTTTTCAAGATGTGAAACATATTTTAGTCCATTGGAAACACAGGCTTTTTCAACGGCTTCCAAATCGGATTTGTAAAACCCACTTAACAAAATGACTGCATTTTGAGGCATCGTTTGAACATACATCGGTATATCTCGAATTAAAATATTACGATTGATATTGGCAATCACAAGATCAAAATGTTTTCCGTTCAGATTTTCTGCATCACCAAGTTCTACAACTATTTCCGAAGTTTCATTTCGCAAAATATTTTCTTTTGTGTTTTCAAATGCCCATTCGTCATTATCAATCGCTTCTACAAACTCTGCTCCCAATTTTTTTGCTAAAATCGCTAAAATTCCTGTTCCGCAGCCCATATCCAAAACGCGCTTTCCTTTGACAGGTTCGGTTTTCAGCCATTCAATCATCAATGATGTGGTTTCGTGATGTGCTGTTCCGAACGACATCTTTGGTTCAATAATCAAATCAAATTTCACATCTAAAACCGGTTCATGAAATGGCGCACGAATATTGCAAAAATCGTCAAAACGCACGGGTTCATAACTGCTTTCCCAAACAGCATTCCAATTTTGTTCCTCCACTTTTTTTATGGAAAAGTTATCCATATTCGGTGAGGATTTTAGCAACAAATGAACATCTTCTTCATTCAAATTTTCGGTAAGAACATAAGCCAATAATTGATTAGGATTTTCCACAAAACTGTCAAATTCCAATTCTCCGAGTTGAGCAATCAGAATTTCGGTTTGCAGCGGTTCTTGGTGATGAGTAATATTTAATTCGGAATATTGCATGGTTAAAATGCATTTGCAATCGTTACAAAATCTTGTGCTACCAAGGAAGCACCGCCAATTAAGCCACCGTCAACATCCGGTTGCGTGAATAAATCATGTGCATTTTTCGCATTGCAACTTCCTCCATAAAGAATAGGAAGTTTTTTGGCAATTTCTTTGCCATATTTTTCTTCAACCGTTTGACGAATGAAGGCGTGCATTTCTTGGGCTTGTTCGGGAGTCGCAGTATGTCCGGTTCCAATTGCCCAAACAGGTTCGTAGGCGATGATGACTTTCGCAAAATCTAAAGGATCTAAGTGAAACAACGAATCTGAAATTTGCTTTTTCACAACATTGAAATGGTTGTTGCTTTCACGTTCGTCTAAAACTTCGCCACAACACACAATTGGTGTGATTTCATGTTTCAGCAAAATATTGGTTTTTTGAGCAATATCAGCATCGGTTTCATTGTGATACTTTCTACGTTCGGAGTGTCCGACAATACAATATTCCACCTGCATACTGTTCAGCATTTGCGCTGAGATTTCGCCCGTATATGCGCCGTTTTCGTACTTACTCACATCTTGCGCACCAACAGAAATAATGCCTGTTTCTGAAAAATCAACAGCCATCTCCAAATAAATCGACGGCGGACAAACCACCACATCAACATTCGACGACGTCTTGCTTTCAAGAGCGTCATACAATTCATTCAAAAGGTCTTCTGCCTCGGCAAAACTTTTGTTCATTTTCCAGTTTCCTGCAACTAGTTTTCGTCTCATAAGATTGTGATTTTAGATTAACAATTTTTTTACAAATGTACAAAAAAATCTGTAATTTTACAAATTTTTCATTTTTAAAATAAAAAAATTTGGTCATTTCAAAAAAAAGCAGTACCTTTGCACCGAATTTTGAAAATATAGTTTTCATTAAAATTAATTAAATCATGGACGACGGACCGAGTTATAAGCGCTCAGAAACTTGCTCAAACAGGCGAGATTAGTCTATTGTTCAGACGATCATCGCCACAGTATTAACCTTTCAAAACTTACAGCGATGATCAAGTATTTAATCAGTAAAAACGGGTTTCAAGAAATCAAGCAATACTCCGACGATGTGTGGGTAAATGTAATTACCCCTTCTCGTAAGGATTTAACGATTTTGGAAAACGAGTTCGGTGTTCCTACGTCATTTTTGAATGATATTGAGGATATCGACGAACGTCCGCGTGTTGAATATGAAGATGATTGGCGAATGATTATCATTCGTGTTCCTTACAAACTCAAAGAAGAAGGCGATTTTTTCGGAACCGTGCCCTTAGGAATTTTAACGTCGGGCGAAAAATTTATCACCATTTGTCATCATAATGTGGAAATGATAGATGATCTCATCTATTTTTCGCGTCGAAAATCGTTTCCACAAAAAAATTCCAACGATTTGATTCTTCATCTCATGCTTTCGTCGTCTGTATGGTTTATGAAATATTTGAAACGACTTAATGCCGAAATCAAAGATGCGGAAATGCAATTGCAGAAATCCATTCGCAACGAGGAATTGCTTGAAATGATGCGTATTGAACGAACATTGGTGCTTTTTATTACATCTTTGCGGGGCAACGAATTGCTGTTGGGAAAAATTAAAAGCATGCTTCCGAAAACGCAAAAACCATTCGATGAAGATTTGCTCGAAGATGTGGAAATTGAAGTGCAACAGGCACGTATTACAGCCGGCGTTTACAGCGATATTTTGGCAGGTATGATGGATGCTTTTGCCGCAGTGATTTCGAACAATGTGAACGTGATTATGAAACGCCTTACATCATTTTCGATTGTGTTGATGTTCCCTACATTGGTTGCGAGTTATTTCGGAATGAACTTACAACGAGAGGACGATATTTGGACAGGAGAATTTTCAATAGTTATCGCAGCATCGATACTCGTATCCATAGTAGGCGTCTGGTTTTTCAGAAAAAAACGATGGATGTAAATTATCATGACCAAAAAAAATCTAAAAACAATATTAATTTTGATCGCATTCTTTATGCTATCTGTAAATTCTATTCGTGCTGTGCGCCCTTTTATTACTGATGATGCCACACTTATCGGAAAAAAGCGAGCAGAAATAGCAAATTGGTTTTACGCCAGTAAGGCAGGAACAGAAATTTGGCACTCTCTAAATTATGGACTGAACGATTGGGTTGAAATAAATGTACTTGGATTTTGGGGAAGAAGCAGGTTTGAAAATGCCGAAGGTAAAACCATTAAGGAGTGGTCTTATACATTGCCGTTACTTCAAACTAAATTTTTGATTCGCGATTATGAGCCCAATAGTTGGCCGGGTATAACTGTCGCGGTTGGCACTGATATACCTTGGGGGAAAGGGCCTTTTGTCGCAGAAGGAAATAACGTTTTTGCTTTTACGTCTGCAACTCAGTGTTTCGGCAAACATGAAGAGTTGTTGTTTCATGCTCAAATAGGAGCAACTTATCTTAGAAATAAAAAAAGCAAAGAAACTCTCATCGGTGTCGTTTTTGGATTTGGTACACAAGTAAAGGTTTACAAAGGTTTACATCTTATTGGCGAAATTGTGAATGGCGATCCGTATGAGCATGGAGTTGGCTCATTGTATCAATTTGGCATACGTCAATTTGTTAATGATGATTTACAATTTGATTTAGCTTTCGGGGCAGGAATTAGTGGTGATATCAAAGCATCTACATGGTTTACAGGCGGCATAAGATACGTATTGTCCTTTAACAAGGACGATAGATTTGCCGCAAATGGTCGACGAATTAATTAAAGCAAGGATTTGGAAATTTAAGATAATTTTCGTACCTTTGTAGAATAATATGAAAATGCAGGCACATAAACAATTTATTTCGGGCTTTCTGTTAGCCCTGTTTGTGGCGTTTTATTTCAATATTGCGTTTTTTCACCACGAGCATACCGTTGATGGGATAAATATTGCGCACTCTCATATTCACAAAGAGTGCCACCATAATACAGCTTCGGGTGGGCACACACCTGAAGAACTTATTTTTATTGCAAAAAATTCTTCGTTCAAAACATTAGAAGCACTTTCTTCAACTGTTGTTTCACCGCTTGTAGCAATGGTTTGCGATAAAGCGGAAGTTTCTTTATCGGAACATCCTGAAGTTGGTTTTTATACATTCTTTCTTCTGAGAGGACCGCCGACGGCGTAATTTTTTTTTTTCGTCATTTCGTTATTTCGAATGTAGGGGCGTATTCATACGCCCGCCTACGTGGATGTATGCAATACATCCCTACCGGCATGAATTATTTATTAATCAAAAAAACAAAATCCAATGAAAAAATTTATCATATTATCGATTATCCTAATTTTCCAGACAACAACACTATTTCCGGGAAGACTCAGCGACGCTCACATTACAGGGCATGTTATTGACAAATCAACCGGCGAACATCTTCCTTTTGTTTCCGTAGCAATAAAAGGAACAACGATTGGCAAAATGACCGATGCCACAGGACATTTTTTACTTAAAAACGTGCCTGTTGGTGAACATACGATTGTTGCTTCTTATATAGGCTACGAACGCGTAGAACAAACCATTGTCGTGATTCCTAACAAAACCATAGAAGTTTTTATTGAACTTGAGCCGCAAGCATTGGAGTTGTCGGGTGTGGTTGTAACCGGCTCACGCAACGAAACTAATCGCAGGGAATCCGCAACAATTGTTAATGTATTATCTACAAGACTTTTTGAAACGACAGGTGCTACTTGCGTGGCGAATGTTCTGAATTTTCAGCCCGGACTTCGAGTTGAAAATACGTGTAACAATTGCGGCGCGCCGGAACTTCGTATCAATGGATTGAGTGGTCAATACACACAAATCTTGATGGATGGTCGTCCTGTATTCAGTTCGCTTGCCAGTGTTTACGGCTTGGAACAATTACCTATCGGAATGATTGAACGTATCGAAGTGATTCGTGGCGGAGGCTCGGCGCTGTATGGATCAAACGCGATTGGCGGAGTGGTCAATATCATTACCAAAGAGCCGTTGCGCAATTCGGTTACACTTTCCAATACGACAGGCGTTTTCGGAAAAGGAAAAACCGACATCAACAACGTACTAAACGGCTCTTTCGTATCAGATGACTTCAAAACAGGTGCTTATTTGTTTGCTACAACACAAAATCGTGACCCTTACATTCGCAACGAGTTTTCCGATGTAGGTAAACTTCGCTCCGAAACACTTGGTTTTCGCGCTTATCACAACATTACTACCCATTCCAGACTTACAGCAGAGTATCATCGCATCAACGAATTTCGACGTGGCGGAAATAAATTCGATCAACCACCACACGAAGCTGATATTGCCGAACAAACCATTCACAAAATCAACGGTGGAGGTTTGAAATATGACCGGTTTTCGAAAGATTATAAACATCGTTTCAATGTTTATGTTTCGATGCAAGGTATTCAACGCGAAAGTTATTACGGCACCGACCAGGATCCCGATGCTTACGGCTATACCAAAGATTTAACGTTTGTAACAGGTTCGCAGTATACGTATTCAATGGACAATTTTTGGTTTATGCCGGCACAATTCACAGCCGGAATAGAGCTTGTCGATAATGATTTGGATGATAAGATGCCGTCCTACGATCGCCATCTTGAACAACACTCAACAACTTTCGGCAGTTATGTTCAAAACGAGTGGAAAAACGAACGTTTCAGTTTGTCGTTGGGCGCGCGTTTGGACTACTACAACATTTTGATGGAAAATGTTCGGAATAAAAATGCCGTTTTCTCGCCTCGCATAAATACACGCTATTCCTTTAACGAGAACATCACTTTACGTGCAAGCTATGGTACGGGGTTTCGCGCTCCTCAGGTTTTTGACGAGGACTTGCACGTTGCTGCCGTGGGTGGTGAAGTGTTGTTGATTACAGTCGATCCCGATTTGAAACCTGAATATTCCAATAGCTTCAATTTTTCAATTGATTTAAATAAAAAAATCGACAAAGTTGCAAGTAATCTTTTGATAGATGCGTTTTATACAGATTTGAGAAACGTGTTCGTGCTTGAAGAAGCGGAAAATTATAGTGATGATAATTTGCATTTCGTTCGTACCAACGCGGAAGGTGCTGTGGTGCAAGGTATCAACTTCGATTTGACATTAGGCATAACATCCAAAATTATGACCAATGTCGGCTTTACGCTTCAGACCAGTCGCTACAAAGAACCACACGAATGGTCGGACGATAATTTTACAAAAAAAATGTTGCGTGCGCCAAACCACTACGGCTACATCACATTCAATTATACCCCTGTGAAAAGACTTGCAATTTCCGCAACAGGAACTTACACAGGCTCTATGCTTGTACCACATTTAGCGAGCGAAATCCAGGAAATTGGAGAGAATTACTTATTTTCGACACCTTCGTTTTTCGACGCAGGAGTTAGAGTCGCTTACGAATTCCAACTTTCAAAACTGTTGAGAATGCAAACCAGTATTGGTATCAGAAATATTTTCAATCAATTCCAAAAAGAAAATCCCGGCGGAGCATTGCGTGACGCCGGATTTGTTTACGGACCGGCAATGCCGCGAATGGTAACATTTGGAGTTCGATTTATGATGTAATAATTGTAGGAGCGAGGCCTGCCTCGCTCCTACAATTATTGCAAATCACGACATCTCCCCACACAACGAAGTTTGCAATAATTCTGCAACTTTCGATTTCGGCGTTATCGACCCCAATAAAATCATTAGTTTTGTAACGGCGGATTCCGTAGTCAGGTCTTCACCACTGATAACACCGGCTTTGAGGAGTTCTACACTGGCTTCATATTTGCCCATTTCCACTTTTCCAGCTTTGCATTGCGTTACATTGAGAACAATTAATCCGTTGTCAATCGCACGTTTCAACGCATTTATAAACCAAGGTGCAGAAGGTGCATTTCCACTTCCGTAAGTTTCCAAAATTAAACCTTGCAAACCCTCTATCGACAAGATACTTTCCACAACATTTTGCGAAATTCCGGGATAAATTTTCAAAATCGCAACGCGATCATCTAATTTTTTATGCACCAATAATCCTCGCGATTCTGTTGGCTGTAAAATCGCATGACGATTGTATTTCACGTGAATGCCAACTTTTGCTAATGGCGGATAATCGCCCGAATAGAACGCATTGAAATTCTCTGCATCAAGTTTAGTTGTGCGATTTCCGCGATACAAGTTATTTTCAAAACAAATACACACTTCGGGAACTAAAGCCTTACCATTTTCCTTATATCCGGCGATTTCAACAGCGTTAATCAAATTATCTTTTCCATCGCTTCGCAACACGCCAATCGGCAATTGAGATCCGGTCAGAATAACCGGTTTTTTCAAACCTTCCAACATGAAGCTTAACGCTGACGCCGTATACGACATCGTATCCGTACCGTGCAAAACCACAAATCCATCGTAATCGTTGTAATTTTCTTCGATTACTTTGGCAATTTCAACCCAATATTCGGGACGCATATCCGACGAATCAATGATTTTGGAAAAACTGTAAGTATCCTCGTCAATATTGAGTTTGCGCAAACTTGGCATAGTTTCGAGTAGCGACGAAAAATCGAACGGCGACCATGTTTCGGTTTTGGGGTCTTGTACCATTCCGATGGTGCCGCCGGTGTAGATTAATAAGACTTTCGGGTTCATATTATTGATTATTTGGTGCGAGGTGCGAGGTGCGAGGTGCGAGGTGTGCATAAAACCCACCCCGTACCTCGTACCCCGTACCTTTTACCCGTTTCCATTTATATCAAATAACTTTAATGTTTGTGTTGTCGTTTTTTCTGCAACTAATTCGAGTGGTATGTTTTTGATTTCCGCAATGCGTTGTGCAATTAGTGGAATATACGCAGGTTCGGTGCGCTTACCACGATAAGGATCCGGTGCAATAAACGGTGCATCGGTTTCCAATAAAATATGTTCGAGGTCAAAAGCTTCGATCACTTGCCAAAGTTTGCTGTTTCTGAACGTTACAACACCTCCAATACCAAGGTAAAATCCCAAATCCACAATGCGTTTGGCTTGTTCAACCGAACCTGTGAAGCAATGAAACACACCTCGCAAAGAGCCATCATTTAAACGTTTCAGGACTTTCATCGTTTCCTCAAAAGCATCGCGCGAATGAATAATTAACGGCATTTTTTTTTCTTTTGCCAATTGAATTTGCGTTTCAAACACTTCGATTTGTTCGGATAAAAATGTTTTGTCGTGATATAAATCCAAGCCGGCTTCGCCAATCGCATAGTAATGATGGGTATTTGCAGCTTTGAGCATAATGTCCAGTTCCGTTCTGTATGTCTGGTTTACATGGGTAGGATGCAATCCGATAGAAGGAAAACAATTCTCCGGAAAACGCTTGCAAATTTCGGAAACCGGCTGTATGGTTTCACTATCTACATTCGGAATAATCATAACCTTCACGCCTGCTTTGAGGGCTCTTTCAAAACAGTCTTGAAGATCTTCGCGAAAATCTTCAAAATAGAAATGTGTATGTGAGTCTGCAAAAATCACTTGGACAAAAGTACAAAAAAAATTGCACTTTGCCAAATTTGTTCGATTTTTTTTGTATCTTTGCAAAAATATCATGCATTTATTTTTAGCCCATATTCAAGCCAACCACGCCACGCTCAAAGAGGCGGAAAGTCAACATTGCACAAAGGTTTTGCGTCTTTCCGTCGGTGATAAAATTTTAATTTCGGACGGACATGGAAAACTTTGCGAGGCAGAGTTAACTGTGGTTAACCATAAGCTTTGTGAGGCAGTTATTCTTAGAGAAATCGGTATTTTCAAACGTCCGTATCATTTACACGTGGCTTGTGCACCAACCAAAAATATCGAACGCTTTGAGTGGTTTTTAGAGAAAGTAACGGAAATCGGAATTGATGAAATCACACCCATTATCACTGAACATTCCGAGCGAACTGTAGTCAAACTCGATCGTAGCGAACGCGTGATCATGGCAGCCATGAAACAATGCCAAGTACCGAATTTACCAACAATTCACGAAATAAAAAAGTTTTCTGATTTTCTTAAAACTTGCAACGCGGAACAAAAATTTATTTGTTATTGTGGTGGTGAATTTCAAAAACAGACTTTGAAAAATGCTCTGGTGGTCGATGCAAATAGCGCTTCGACTCCGCTCAGCGCACAGACATTGAACGAAGTCGAAATGCCCATACCATCCATCTTAATTTTGATTGGTCCGGAAGGTGATTTCTCCAAAAAGGAAGTTGCACTTGCTGTTGATAACGGTTTTATTCCCGTCACATTAGGCGAAACGCGCTTACGCACGGAAACTGCTGCGATTGTAGCGGTTCACACGGTTAGTTTGACATTGCAGCCTTAACGAAAGCAACAAACAACGGGTGCGGATTTTCTACCGTACTTTTGTATTCGGGATGAAATTGCACACCGATAAAAAACTTGTGTTTAGGGATTTCCATAATTTCTACTAAACCTTTCAAGTTTAGCCCTGTTGGTATCATCCCCGCGTTTTCAAAAACATCTAAAAACGCATTGTTAAATTCGTAGCGGTCGCGATGGCGTTCGGAAATTTTAGATTTTTTGTAGATTCTTTTCGCCAAAGAATCGTCTTTCAGAAAACAATCTTCAGCGCCAAGTCTCATGTTCCCTACAAATCCGCTTGTTGTTTTTTGTTCTTCCAACAAGGCAATGACAGGATTATTCGTATTTTCATCCATTTCAATAGAATGTGCGTCTCGCAATTTCATCACATTACGTGCAAATTCTATCACGGCGCATTGCATACCCAAAGAAATTCCGAAAAACGGAATATCATTTTCACGAACATACTTTATCGCAACAATTTTTCCTTCTATTCCACGTTTGCCAAAGCCCGGCGCAACAAGCACTCCGGACAATCCTTGCAATTGCTGTTTTACATTTTTATCGTTGATTTTTTCGCTATCAAGCCATTTCACATTCACTTTACAATTCAACGAAGTTCCTGCATGAATAAAGGCTTCGGAGATGGATTTGTAAGCATCCTTCAACTCTACATATTTTCCAACCAAGCCAATTGTTACTTCATGCTTTGGATTAAATAATTTTTTCAAAAATGCCGTCCAATCTTTCAAATCCGCATCTGTCTTGGTGTTTATGCCAAATTTTTTCAACACTTGGATGTCCAATCCTTCTTCTTTCATCAACAACGGCACTTCGTAAATCGACTTTGCATCCATACTTTCAATCACACAAGATTTCTCAACATTACAGAACAACGCTATTTTACTTCTATTGCTATCCGAAAGTTTATGCTCGGTTCGACAAACCATGATATCGGGCTGAACCCCTTGTTCCAACAACAATTTCACAGAATGTTGCGCCGGTTTGGTTTTCAATTCTCCCGCTGCCGCGAGATACGGAATATACGCCAAATGTATGCACAACGCATTTTTACCGAGTTCCAAACGAAGTTGACGAATGGCTTCAATAAAAGGCAAACCTTCGATATCGCCCACTGTTCCACCGATTTCAGTAATTACAAAATCGTATTGTTTGGTTTTTCCTAAAAGCAAAATTCGATTTTTGATTTCATCCGTGATATGCGGAATCACTTGAACGGTTTCGCCTAAATACCCACCACTACGCTCTTTTTCGATAACCGATAAATAAATGCGACCGGTTGTAACGCTGTTGGCTTGTGAAGTCGGCACATTAGTAAAACGTTCATAATGTCCCAAATCCAAATCTGTTTCTGCACCATCTTCGGTGACGTAGCATTCACCGTGTTCATAAGGATTCAACGTTCCCGGATTGATGTTGATGTAAGGATCGAGTTTTTGAATGGTTACGGAATAGCCACGAGCAAGCAGTAATCGTGCCAAAGACGCGGAAATAATGCCCTTCCCCAATGAAGAAGCCACTCCGCCGGTTACGAAAATGTATTTTGTTTTCATTACTTATTGAAATAATCGACAAAGATACAAAAAAATTACGAATTGTCAATTACGAATTACAAATTTGGTCGTAATTTTCAATTCGTAATTCGTAATTCGTCTTTTTTTTCGTATCTTTGCACTTCAAAACAAAAAAATTATGGCAGACGACCAAAAAATTATTTTTTCGATGGTAAACGTTTCAAAGACGTTTCCGCCGTCGAAACAAGTGCTTAAAGACATTTATATCTCGTTTTTTTACGGAGCGAAAATCGGAATTATCGGCTTGAACGGCTCGGGAAAATCCACGTTGTTACGCATTATTGCCGGTGAGGAAAAATCGTTTCAAGGCGAGGTGCATTTTTCGCCCGGTTATCGTGTGGGATACCTTCCGCAAGAGCCTGTTTTGGATGAAACCAAAACCGTTCGCGAGATTGTCGAGGAAGGCGTTCAAGATGTTGTGAATTACCTCAAAGAATACGAGGAAATCAACGCCAAATTCGCCGAACCGATGAGCGATGATGAGATGAACAAACTCATCGAACGTCAAGGCGAACTCACGGAACTGCTCGAACAACACGATGCTTGGGAATTAGATACCAAACTCGGACGCGCTATGGACGCGCTGAATTGTCCGCCCGAGGAGCAATTAGTGAAAAATTTGTCGGGTGGCGAAAAACGCCGCGTTGCGCTGTGTCGCTTGCTGTTGCAAGAACCTGAAATTTTACTTTTGGACGAGCCGACCAACCACTTGGATGCAGAGAGCATTCAATGGCTCGAACTTCACTTGCAACAGTACAAAGGCACGGTTATCGCAGTAACGCACGACCGCTATTTTTTGGATAATGTGGCCGGTTGGATTTTGGAGTTAGATAGAGGAGAAGGCATCCCTTGGAAAGGTAATTACAGTTCTTGGCTCGACCAAAAAACTACGCGTATGGCGATGGAAGAAAAAACCGAATCGCGCCGCAGAAAAACATTAGAACGCGAATTGGAATGGGCACGCATGGCGCCAAAAGCCCGTCATGCCAAAGGAAAAGCGCGTTTGAATGCTTACGAAAAAATGCTTGCCGAGGATGGTAAACAGAAAGAGGAGCGTTTGGAAATTTATATTCCCGATGGTCCGCGTTTGGGAACAAATGTTATCGAAGCCATCAATGTTTCCAAGGCTTACGGTGATAAATTATTATACGAAAATTTGAATTTTTCATTGCCTCCTGCGGGAATTGTCGGTATTATCGGCCCCAACGGCGCCGGAAAAACCACGCTGTTCCGTATGATTATGGGGTTAGAAAAACCCGACACAGGTGAATTCAAAATCGGCGAAACGGTGAAAGCCGCTTATGTTGATCAACAACACGCAAATATTGACCCTGAAAAAACCGTGTGGGAAGTCGTATCGGAAGGCAACGAACAAATTCGTTTAGGCGGACAATTAGTCAACTCACGGGCTTACGTGTCGCGTTTTAATTTCGGCGGTTCGGACCAAGGTAAAAAAGCGGGGGTACTTTCAGGTGGTGAACGAAATCGCTTGCAGTTAGCGCTAACACTGAAATCGGAGGGCAACGTGTTGCTGCTTGATGAGCCGACAAATGATATTGATGTAAACACACTTCGCGCATTGGAAGAAGGTTTGGAAAATTTTGCAGGTTGTGCCGTAATTATTTCGCATGATCGTTGGTTTTTAGACCGCGTTTGTACACATATTCTCGCGTTTGAAGGCGATTCACAAGTGTATTTTTTCGAAGGAACGTATTCCGAATACGAAGAAAACAAGAAAAAACGTTTGGGCGATGTAACTCCGAAACGTTTCCGTTATAAAAAATTGATGGTGTAAAGACTAAGCAAAGAAACATGAGTATTTGGCTCGAAATATTGGGAATCATACTGTTAATAATTGGCACAATCTTTTGTGTATTACCGGTAATTCCGGGGCAAGTCTTAACATTCGGAGCACTTGTGTTAAAATATTTCTATTCAACTAATCAAAGCGAAGCATTTTCAATAATCATGTTAGCGCTATTAGTTGTATTGATTGCTGTAACCATTTTAGATTATGTTGTACCGGCTTGGGTTGTCAGAAAAAAAGGAGGTTCTAAATATGGTTCGTGGGGCGCTTTTATAGGAATGATTGCCGGTATCTTCTTCACACCTATCGGTATGATACTCGGCATGATGCTTGGTGCATTTATCGGAGAAATGATGGCGAATAGCGACGATACCGAGCGAGCATTCAAAATTTCGCTAATGACTTTTTTGGGGTTTTTACTTTCGGTAGGATTAAAATTAACTTACGCTATCGCTTGTTGGTGGTTCTTTTTTACGATGTAAAGCACTTTTCAAAATAAAATAACAATACAATGAACTACGCTCAAATTCCAAGCCCCTGCTACGTTTTAGACGAAGCACTTTTGAAAAAAAATCTGCAATTAATCGACAGCGTTCGAAAACGTGCGAATGTTGAAATTATTCTAGCCTTCAAAGGTTTTGCGATGTGGAGCGCGTTTCCGATTTTGAATGCGTTCGGATTTCGGCGCGCTACAGCGAGTTCGTTGGCAGAAGCGCGTTTGGCAATGGAAGAAATGGGTGATTTTGCACATACTTATGCACCGATTTATACGGATGATGATATCGATGAAATTGCTGTGTTGAGTTCGCATTTGACATTTAATTCTATATCGCAATATGAACGTTTTTCAGCGCGTGCAAAATCGGTGAACCAAACAATTTCATTAGGTCTACGCGTTAATCCGGAATTTTCGGAAGTAGAGACAGATTTGTATAATCCGTGTGCAAAAGGTTCGCGTTTGGGCATCACATCCGAATATCTCAAAACTTTGCCAGAAAATATAGACGGCCTGCATTTCCACGCTCTTTGCGAATCGGATTCACATGATTTGGAAAAAGTTTTGAACGCTCTTGAACAACGTTTCGGACATTTTTTGCCAAAACTAAAGTGGCTCAATATGGGCGGAGGACACCTGATGACACGGAAAGGCTATGATGTCGAATTTCTAATTGAACTTCTGAAAAATTTCCAAAACAAATACCCAAACCTCAACTTAATTTTAGAGCCTGGATCCGCTTTTGCTTGGGAGACAGGCGTTTTGATAAGTACAGTAGAGGATGTCGTAGAAAATCACGGGCAAAAAACGGCGATTTTAAATGTGTCGTTCACCGCACACATGCCCGATTGTTTGGAAATGCCGTATAAACCCAAAATTTTGTCGGCACTTCCAAACCCTGACACCAATTTCCCAACATATAGAATCGGTGGAAACTCTTGTTTGGCTGGCGATTTCATGGGAGATTGGTCGTTTGAAAAACCGTTGCAAGTTGGTGATAGACTTATATTCAACGACATGATCCATTATACGATGGTAAAAACCACAATGTTTAATGGTGTAAAACACCCATCAATCGGCATTTGGCGGGAAAAAACAGGCTTTGAATTGGTTCGTGAATTTTCTTATGAAGATTATCGCAATCGGTTGTCTTAACCAAGTGTTCGGCGTTGTGGTTGTGGGCGTTCCGGCAATAATTTTCTGCAATATTCCGAAAAATCCATTTTAAAATCTTCGAAATCTTTGATATTCGCAAGTTTTTTCTGCTCAACCTGGACAACTAAAAACACGCCTTCTACTTGAGTTAGGTCATTGTATAATTTTTCTTGCAGCGCTAAAAAACGATGATCATTCAATCCGTTTTCAAACTGTACCAAAAACCAAAAATCCATTTCGGGATAATTTGAAAACAATCGTACTGTTCCATTCTTATTTCCAATAAAATAATATGAACATTGTTCTGTTTCTGAATCATGCATGTAGCATGGAAAATCAACAAATTGTTCCTCTTCGTATTTTTCAAAATCGAGTGTTTTTGCCAATTCAATGTCAAAAAATTTATTGATGAAGTGTGCCAAATTATAAGCTTTCAATAACGGACTTTGAATGCCGAAATAGGCCATTCCATCTAACGTAATTTCTATCTTGCTGAGTTTAGGCATACTATTTTGTCATGTCGAACGGGGTGAGACATCTGTTAGCAGACAGATTCCTCGCTTCGCTCGGAACAAGCTTTTTCTGCCAATGCCATGCGCTTGACGTCATTTCATCCAATGTTTTTTCGGCTTTCCAACCCAATTCTTCATTGGCAAATTTCGGGTCTGCCCAAATTTGTTCAATATCTCCTGCACGGCGACCAACGATTTGGTAATTCAATTTTTGCCCGGATGCTTTTTCAAAACTTTTTATCACCTCTAAAACGCTGAAACCGTTACCGGTTCCAATATTAAAGAATTCGATTGATTTTTTTTGTTGACTTTTTAACATGCGATTGAGTGCAACAACGTGCGCTTTGGCTAAATCCACAACATGTATATAATCGCGGATACACGTGCCATCCGAGGTGTTGTAATCATTTCCAAACACGGATAATTTTTCGCGAATACCGGCTGCGGTTTGTGTGATAAACGGCATTAAATTATTCGGCACACCAATTGGAAGTTCGCCAATCATCGCGGTTTCGTGTGCTCCAATCGGGTTGAAATAACGCAATGAAATAGCTTTGATTGAAGTTGCTTTTGTACAATCGGATAAAATTTCTTCTGCAATTTGTTTGGTGTTGCCATATGGCGATTCGGCTGGTTGCAAAGGACATTGTTCGTTTACAGGCAACGTTTTCGGCTGTCCGTAAACAGTGCAAGATGACGAAAATACAATCGATTTTATGTTATGCAGTACCATATTTTCCATCACATTTAACAATGTGCACAAGTTATTTTTGTAGTAAAACAAGGGCTTTTCAACCGATTCGCCAACTGCTTTACTTGCTGCAAAATGAATAATAGCTGTAATATCCGAATGTTTTGTAAACAATTTTTTACACCCATCTTCATCTGCCAAATTCACCAACTCAAATATTGGTTTTTTCTTCGTAATTTCAGCAATTTGTTCAACTACATTTTCGTTCGAATTGGATAAGTCGTCGGCGATCACAACTTCAAACCCGCTGTTTTGAAGTTCTACAACGGTGTGGCTTCCGATAAACCCCGCACCTCCTGTAACCAAAATTTTTAACATGGTATTTTTTTGCAAAGATACAAAAAAAAGCTGAACTGTAATTTTTTTCGTATCTTTGCAAAATGATTTACCCGTCAAACTTCAAAGAAAAAATTGCGTTTTCGACCATTGAAGAAACATTGAACAAGTATTGTTTATCTGCATTAGGTCAGCAACATGTGGCTCATCTTCGTTTTGAAACGGATTATGAACACTTGTTTCAAATACTTTCGCAAACCGAGCAATTTAAGGCAATGCTGGAAGAGTTTGGAAATTTTCCTTCGCAGGATTATTTTGATTTGACGGAAACACTGAAAAGTCTTGAAGCGCAAGGAAGTTTCATCGAATTGGAAGCTTTACAAAATTTGCAGTTGTCGTTGCGAACGATTGCACGAATTTTGGTTTATGTCCATGCCTTAGATGCCGAGCGTTTCTCGAATGTGGTGATGTTGATTGACGATGTTTTTCTGCCCGAAGAAATTTTGCAACACTTATTCGGATTATTAGACATACATGGACAAATTGCCGACAGTGCCTCGCCCGAACTGCGTACAATTCGTCAAGCCATTCGATCCAAACAAGCTGAGACAGACAAACGTTTACGTCGATTGATGCAACAAGCAAAATCCGATGGCTTAATTGCCGAAGATGCAGAACCATCCGTGCGAAACGAGCGTTTGGTCATCCCCATTCTCGCAGGACAAAAACGAAAAATCAAAGGGTTTATTCACGATGTTTCAAACACTGGCCAGACTGTTTTTATCGAACCTGAAGATGTATTCAATTTGAATAATGAAATTCGCGATTTGGAAAACGACGAAAGGCTTGAAATCATTCGAATTTTGAAAGAATTTACAAATCAGATTCGTCCACATATTCCCGAACTTTTGAATGCATACAAGTTTTTAGGTCTAATTGATTTTCTCAGAGCTAAAGCGATTTTGGCGATTGAAATGAATGCCGTAATGCCGATTTTATCTTCCGAACCCGAATTGGAATGGTGGGATGCACGCCATCCAATCCTTGAAAAATCCTTACAGAAACAAGGCAAAAAGATTGTTCCACTCAACATTCGTTTGGATGCCGATGATCGTATTTTAATTATTTCAGGACCCAATGCAGGAGGAAAATCCGTGTGTTTGAAAACCGTCGGATTGTTGCAATATATGCTGCAATGTGGCTTGCTAATACCTGTGAGTGAAACTTCCGAAGCAGGTATTTTCGAACACTTATTTTTGGATATCGGTGATCAACAATCACTTGAAAATGATCTGAGCACATATAGTTCGCACCTCACCAATATGAGGCATTTGGTTAATTCTGCACATCCGAAAACATTGTTTTTGATTGACGAATTGGGTGGTGGAACCGAACCGCAAATCGGTGGTGCCATTGCCGAAGCCGTTGTGGAATATTTGAATAACAAACAAGCTTTTGGCGTGATTACCACGCACTACGCCAATCTCAAATTGTTGGCAGATCATTTGGATGGCGTTGTAAACGGTGCAATGTTGTTTGATACCGATTTTCACAAACCTCTATATGTCTTGAAAACAGGAACTCCCGGAAGTTCGTTTGCAATAGAAATGGCAGAAAACATTGGCTTGCAAAAGTTCATTTTAGATGCTGCCAAACAAAAAACAGGCTCATCGCAATTGGATTTTGAACAACAGTTACAACAATTAAATGTAGAGAAAAAAATCCTCGAACAAAATCAACTGGAAGTCAAATTGGCCGACGAATTGTTATCACAAACTCTCGAAAAATATAACAAATTAGCCTATTCGCTCGAAACGCAGAAAAAAGAAATCTTAAACAAAGCAAAAAGTGATGCCAAAAAAATCTTGGACGATGCCAATAAATTAGTCGAAAAAACCATCCGCGACATTAAAGAAGCCAAGGCCGAAAAGACAGCCACACAGGCCATTCGCGAAGAATTGACAGCGATGAAAGACCATGTAGGGGCAAAACATGTTTTGCCCAATTCACCCGAACTCCGTAGGAGCGAACCCACGTGTTCGCCCACAACCACGCCCACATTAAAAATCGGTGATTTTGTTAAAATTTCAGAAAATGGTGTTGTTGCAGAAATCATCGAAATCAAAAACCAAAAACAACAAGCCGTTGTTTCATCAGGTTTAATCAAAATGACATTGCCACTCGAACAGTTACAATACGTCCCGAAAGGCCAAGTGCCAAAACCGGATACCTTCCGAAAAAGCAAATTCGACAGCATTTTGAGCAATATTAACGACCGAAAAGCAAAATTCAGTCCTAAATTAGATTTGCGTGGATTTAATGCCGAAGACGCCACCAACGCCACTTTAAAATTTTTAGATGATGCTGTTTTGTTCAGCGAAAAACATTTGCAAATTCTGCACGGGCGCGGTGATGGCATACTTCGCCGAGTGGTTCGCGACATCTTGAAACACAACAAAGACGTTCAAAGTTTCGACTATGAACATATCGAACGTGGTGGTGATGGAATTACGATTGTTGTAATGAAATAATGTCCGAACCTTGATTTTATTAAGATTTATAGGATTGTCATAATTTTTTTGTCATCTTGATAATCTTTTTAATCTTATGAAAATCATGGTTCAGATTTTTTTTGTATCTTTGCAGTTTTAAACAAAGAAAATGTCCGACACCAAAGATATTTTACAAAATCTCACCGAAAGCGATTACAAATGGGGCTTCATCACGGATATCGCTACGGAAACCTTGAAAAAAGGGTTGAATGAGAATGTGATCCGGTTCATTTCCGAAAAGAAAAATGAACCGGAGTTCATGTTGGAATTTCGCTTAAAAGCCTTTGCCAAGTGGAAGACTATGATTGAGCCGCATTGGGCGCATTTGGAGTATCCGCCGATTGATTATCAAGACATCGTGTATTGGGCAGCGCCGAAAGTTACGGAGAAAACATCGAACGAGATTGATCCTGAACTAATTGAAACGTTTAAGAAATTAGGTATCAATTTAGATGATGATTCTAAATTGTCAAAAGTGGCGGTTGATGCGGTGATGGACAGCGTTTCGGTGAAAACTACACACAGTGAAGAATTGTCGAAACACGGCGTAATTTTTTGTTCCATAAGTGATGCCATTCGCGAATATCCTGAATTGGTGAAACAATACTTGGGCTCGGTCGTTCCGATTGGAGATAATTATTTTGCAGCGTTAAATTCTGCTGTATTTAGCGATGGCTCGTTTGTGTATATCCCGAAAGGCGTGCGTTGCCCGATGGATTTGAGCACGTATTTTCGGATTAATGCCAAAGATTCGGGACAATTCGAGCGTACGCTGATTGTCGCAGATGAAGGCGCTTTTGTGAGTTATATGGAAGGCTGTACTGCTCCTCAACGCGATGAAAATCAACTTCACGCTGCCATCGTAGAAATTGTGGTAATGAAAGATGCCGAAGTGAAATATTCCACTGTGCAAAACTGGTATCCGGGTAATAAAAACGGCGAAGGCGGAATCTATAATTTCGTTACCAAACGCGGAATTTGCAAAGGCCATAACGCTAAATTATCGTGGACGCAAGTTGAAACGGGCTCATCCATCACTTGGAAATACCCGAGTGTAATTTTGAAAGGTGATAACACCATTGGTGAATTTTATTCGGTTGCACTTACAAACAATAGACAACAAGCCGACACCGGAACAAAAATGATTCACATCGGAAAAAACAGTCGAAGTACGATTATTTCCAAAGGAATTTCAGCAGGAAAAAGTTCGAATGCATATAGAGGGTTGGTAAAGGTACTTTCAGGAGCAGAGAAAGCACGAAATTTTTCACAATGCGATTCATTACTACTCGGTGACCTATGCGGCGCACACACGTTTCCGTACATCGACTGCAGCAATCAATCTGCCATTGTCGAACATGAAGCCACAACCTCAAAAATATCGGAAGACCAATTATTCTACTGCCAACAGCGTGGAATTTCAACCGAATCCGCTGTAAGCCTCATTGTGAACGGATTCGCCAAAGAAGTGATGGACAAACTACCGATGGAGTTTGCGGTGGAAGCACAGAAATTGTTGGGAATTAGTTTGGAAGGTAGCGTTGGCTAACACTGTAGGGGCGTATTGCATACGCCCTTGCCAACAATTGCAACGAATGTCATCAGGAGCGTATGCAATACGCCCCTACATTTAAATAAAAAACATGTCGAAAAAACAAAGTCGCTACGAACGATTAACCGAACAACTTCGCGAGTTGTTAAAAAAATCGCCAAACACACAAGCAGAAATGGCAACGATTACAGCCATTCTTCATCACAAAATGCCTGATTTTTTTTGGACAGGATTTTATTTATTGAATGAAAACGGCGATCTTTGCGTAAATACTTATCAAGGTCCGGTGGCATGTCAGATATTGGCAAAAAATAAAGGGGTTTGCTGGGCATGTATTAACCAAAAAAAACCGATTGTTGTAAAGAATGTTCACGAATTTGAAGGGCATATCGCTTGCGATTCGCGGTCAAATTCCGAAATTGTGATTCCTATTTTTAGTAAGAAAAATGGCACAATCATCGGGTGTTTGGATATTGACAGTGAAAAATTTTCTGCATTTGACGATGATGATGTTGTTGGATTGACGGGGATTATAGAGTTGTTGACCGTTTGATGTTCTTTGCAGAAGTATAGGATAAAAAACAGATGCAAAGCACCTGTCGTATTAAAAATAATCTAATGGTACAAAGATACAACAAAAAACAAAGAAAAACTTAAAGCGTGTGTTAAAATCACAAAAAATTCGTATCTTTGCAAAAAAAAATCTATTTCTATGCTTTCTATCGCTGTTATCGGTGCCGGACATCTCGGCAAAATACACCTCAAATGCCTTCAAGGGCTTCCCAATCACTATAAAATCGTTGGTTTTTGTGATACCGATGCGGAACTTGCCGCAAAAGTTGAGGCGGAATTAGGTGTAAAATCGTTTTCAAATTTGGACGAACTTGTTCAAGCAGTTGATGTGGTTGATATTGTTACGCCAACGATTTCGCATTTTGAAATCGCATCATTAGCTTTGCGAAAAGGAAAACACGTATTTATCGAAAAACCGATTACTACAACACCTCAAGAAGCTCAAAAACTCTTGGCTTTGGCGAATGAAGCCGGTGTAAAAACTCAAGTCGGACATGTTGAGCGTTTCAATCCTGCATTTTTGAGTGTTCAAGATAAAATTTCGAATCCGATGTTTATTGAAACCCATCGCTTGGCGATGTTTAACCCGCGTGGATTGGATGTTCCGGTGATTTTGGATTTGATGATTCACGACTTGGATTTAATTTTGAGTGTGGTAAATTCGCCGGTTCGAAAAATCAGCGCAAGTGGTGTGGCCATTATTAGCGAAACGCCCGATATTGCTAATGCTCGTTTGGAATTTTACAACGGTTGTGTGGCGAATATCACGGCAAGCCGAATTTCGATGGCCAACTTGCGAAAATCTCGTTTTTTTCAAAAAGACGCTTATATTGCGGTGGATTTTTTAGAAAAAGAATCCGAAATTATTCGTATGAATGATGTTACGCCAACCACGAATGAAGACCCTTTTGCAATGATTATAGATTTGGGACCGGGCAAACAAAAACACATTCAAATCGAAAAACCGAACATTGAACCCATCAATGCTATTCAAACCGAATTGAGTCGTTTTCACGATGCCATCGTGAACGATACACCAACCGCCGTTCCCTTTATTGATGGATATAATGCTCTCGAAGTGGCTTACCAAATTATGGATGAAATTAAATCTGCAACACGATAATGATTTCTAAAAAATTCCATGCTACGCTTTATGTTGGAATAGATTTTATTTCGGCAGCTTTGGCATGGTTGCTTTTTTTTGTACATCGGAAATCTTTGGAAATAGGGAGTTTTAGCGATGCATTCAATGCTGTATGGAGCGATGGGCGTTTATATCAAGGCTTGGTAGTTATTCCGTTGGGCTGGCTGTTGTTGTATTCTGCATACGGGTATTATCGACGAATATTTACCAAAACACTATTTTCGGATGTTATAAAAACGCTAAATCATTCGATTGGCGGAGTAATTGTGCTGTTTTTTATTGTGATTTTGGATGATTATGTAGAGAGTTACGACTGGTATTATCACTATGTTTTTGTGTTGTTTATTCTGCATTTTGGTTTCACCCTTTTTGGACGTATGTTACATACGTATTTAATTCGTAGGGCTATTCGAAAAGGCAAAATTTTATTCAATACAATTTTGGTTGGAAATGGAACCAATGCACAAAAAATTTACGCCGAACTTCAGAATCAAGCTCGCTCGGATGGCTACAATATCTTGGGTTATGTGCGATGCGGAATAAATGACTTGATGACCGGTATGCCTTGTTTTGGTGAAATCAAAGATCTCGAAACTATTGTTAAATCCAATCAAATCGAAGACGTAATTATTGCGTTGAATGATGATGAAACAAGCGCCATTAGTGGCATTCTGTCGAATTTGGTTTCGTGCAAAGTATCCATTCACATTTCTCCAAATTTAGAGCCGTTTTTGCATAAAAAAGTAACCTCGTTTTTGCATACAACATTGCTGTTATTAAATGATGACCCATTGCCGGCTTGGCAAAGTTTTTTCAAGCGTACGGCTGATATTGTATTAAGTCTATTGTTCGGCGTTTTGCTGATGCCCTTGATTTTAGTCGTGATTTGGAAAGTTAAACGTAGTTCAAAAGGGTCTGTTTTTTATAAACAGGAACGCATTGGATTGTATGAAAAACCATTTTTGATGTATAAATTTCGTTCCATGTATCAAAATGCGGAAACACCTAATCAGCCCATGCTTTCAAGCGAAACAGATGAGCGCGTAACGCCTTTCGGACGTTTCATGCGCAAATATCGAATCGACGAATTACCTCAACTTTGGAACGTTTTGAAAGGCGATATGAGCCTCGTAGGTCCGCGTCCGGAGCGGCAATACTTCATTGATCAAATTGTGAAAATCTCGCCACAATACAAACTTTTACTTCGCGTAAAACCCGGTATCACATCATGGGGCGAAGTCAAATATGGCTATGCTTCATCGGTAGACCAAATGATTGAACGTATGGCATTCGACCTGCAATATATCGACAACATGTCATTGTCGAATGATTTGAAGATTTTGATGTATACGGTGGCGACTGTATTACGTGGCGAAGGAAAATAATATTGACCGTAGGGGCGGGGTTCGCCCACCCTGTTTACTATCAAGGGTGCGCAGACCGCGCCCCTACACGATTATCCCCCAAAATAATCCTTAACCCTGTCAAAAAATCCCTTATTGTTTTTAGCGTTTTTCGGATTGGGCTTGAAATTCGGAGAATTGCGGAGTTTTTCCAACAGTTCTTTTTCTTCTTTGGTTAAGCTTTGCGGTGTCCAAATATTCACACAAACAATCAAATCGCCGGTGCCGTATCCGCTCATTGAAGGCAAGCCTTTTCCGCGTAAGCGCAAGAGTTTGCCGGATTGTGTTCCGGCGTCAATTTTTAGGCGCACTTTGCCGTCAAGCGTAGGAACTTCAACCGATTCTCCCAAAGCTGCTTCGGTGATACTCACAAATTGATTGTAGTGCAAATTATTTTGAGCGCGTTCAAACAACGGATGTTCCAGTTCCTCAATCAATACGATCAAATCGCCGTTTACACCGCCGTGAACAGCCGCATTACCTTTGCCCGGAACTGTCAATTGCATGCCGTTTTCAACGCCTGCAGGAATGCGAATAGAAATAATTTCCTCGCCTTCAACCACACCATGACCGTTACATTTCTTACATTTTTGCATAATTGTGCGACCTTCGCCTTGACAAGTCGGACAAGCCGACGTTTGCTGCATTTGTCCGATAATAGTATTGGTAACGCGGGTTACATGACCCGAACCTTTACAGGTTTCGCAAGTTTTGTAAGCGTCTTTTGTCGCTGCGCCCGTTCCGCTGCATTCGCTGCAAGCAATTTTTTTGTGAACTTTGATTTTCTTCTCAACACCTTTGGCGATTTCTTCCAAAGTGAGTTTCACTCGCACACGCAAGTCTGTACCACGATTGACGCGTTTACGCTGTTGCCGCCCACCACTGCCAAATCCACTTGTAAAATTGTGAAAATGTCCGCCACCAAATTGTCCACCAAACGCGCTTCCAAAGATATCTCCGAAATGTGAAAAAATATCATTCATATCCATGCCCCCCGGCCCATAGCCGGAATTGGCGCCCATTCCGGCGTGACCAAATTGGTCATATTTCGCTTTTTTTTCGGGTGTCGAAAGCACGTCGTAAGCCTCTGCTGCTTCCTTGAATTTCTCTTCTGCCGCTTTATCATTGGGATTACGGTCGGGATGGTATTGTAATGCCAATTTCCGATAAGCCTTTTTCATCTCATCGGGAGTGGCGGTTTTGCTTACGCCTAAAACTTCGTAATAATCTCGTTTGTTTGCCATTTTTTCTGTTGTTGGGGCAACCCTTTGCGGTTGCGCTTGTGGGGCGGAGGTAAACCCCGCCCCTACGGTGTATTTTTAATTTCCTACGATAACCTTTGCATGACGAATGACCTTATCGTACAGATAGTATCCACGTTGAATTTCTTCAATAATCAACCCTTTCTGTGTTTCGTCGTTGGTCGGTGTTTGAGCGATGGCGTCGTGAAGGTTTGCATCAAATGCAATACCTTTAGTGTCCATAACTTTCAACCCTTGCGCTTCAAGGGTTGTTTTTAATTTGCTATAAATTAACTCAATGCCTGATTTTGTAGATTCATCCAAAATAACCGGTAACGCACGATCAAAATCGTCCAAAATTGGTAAAAGTGACAAAATTACAGATTCCGAGGCTGATTTTATCAATTCCAAGCGTTCTTTTTGATTGCGTTTTCGGAAATTCTCGAAATCCGAATATAATCGCAAATACTTATCTTGCGCTTCTTTCAAGTCGGTGGCGAGTTGATCGAAAGGGTCTATTTTCTCAGACTGGTCAGCGAGTTCGGATGTCTCAGAAATTTCCGAATTATCGGACGACAGTGTTTCGTCTTGCTCTGTTTGTAGGGTTTCGTTGAGTTCGCTCATTAGGATTCTATTTTTTGTAAAAATTAAGGCTGCAAAAACCTTGCCAAACCCCCAATAGTGCCATTTTGGCACAAAAAAATCACTATCTATACAAAAAATCACAAAAATTTTACAATTTTTTTTTTGCATTTCAATTTTTTTTTGTATCTTTGCGAAATATTTAACCAAAAAACAAATCAATCTACAAATCAAAGTCCGATTTAAGGAGCGGACGTAAAACAAAAACAAACATGAAAAAATTGATGATTCTAATGATGTCTCTTGCGGTTGTTTTCACTGCATGTAAAGACGACGACAAGCCTAAAGGCGATGCTCCTGGAAATGCTGCAATTACAGGTCTTTCTGCTAATGAATGTCCTGCCGATGAGGTTACGCTAACAGCTACTGCTGCTCACGCTACTTCATTTCAATGGAGAAAAAACGGTACAGTAATTGAGGGAGAAACACTTTCAACGCTTACTGTAACTGAAAGCGGTACTTACACTGCACGAGGAATTAATACACATGGCGAAGGTAACTGGAGTATTGGAAAAGAAGTGTTAATAGGTGTGTGTTCCGCTCCTTCAACACCAACGATTGAAGGTTTGAGTACAAACAATTGTCCTGCTACAACCGTAACTTTGACAGCTACTGTTGCGACAGCATTTCCTGCTCCTACGTTTGAGTGGAGAAAAGACGGTTCATTAATCTCTGGCCAAACTGCAGCGACTCTTGTCGTGAGTGCAACTGGAAGTTATACTGTAAGAGCAGTTAACGTGGTGGGTGAAAGTGATTGGAGTACGGCAAAAGCTGTAACTATTATAGTGTGTACAGGTCCTGCTATTGTTGGAAACTGGGAAATAACATCATGGGACTTCTTTGGAGTTTATGGTAGTCCTCCCGCAACAGTAGTTTGGGATTTGGAAATTGTTCAAGAGGGAAATCGATTTGTTTTCCAAGATGAGTGGATGCCTATATTTGTGCAAATGGATGAAGATGGTGATTTCTATGTAGAGGCTGGTAGTCAAGATAATCCTAACTTAGGTATAGATGGTGAAGGAAGACCTTTCTGGCAAACTCCGGGTGGTTATACAGATCACGGTGCTGCAGGTGCTTATTCAATGAATAACGGGTTTAGAATTTATTTGGAAATGTCGACTGATGGTCAATCATGGGCATTGCCATATCAGTTGACGTTTAATGATGGAGCTTTAACCTTAATCATGGGATTAGGTGTAATGATCCTTGAAGGTGCTACAAGATATTGGGTGGAATTACAAGGTGAAATGAATTGTGTACTTGTAGGCAAAAAAGGTGCCGGCAAAACATTTATTCCAAATCCGAAAAATCAAAACTTGGATGGAAGCATGTTGCAATTTCATGAGCATAAGTCAGTTGGAACAAAAAAATAAGTTTGTTCTTTTATAAAAAAAACGAGACCATTCCAAGAGAACGGTCTCGTTTTTTCGTATTTTTGTACTTTAAACCAAATTATGCACTTCAAAACTGATATCCTTCGTTCCGATTTTCCGTTATGGCTTTCGCCGATGGAAGATGTTACAAATCCACCGTTTCGCAGGATTTGCAAGCGGTTTGGCGCAGATGTATTGGTTACAGAATTTGTGCCGACGGATGCGATTATTCGCAATGTTAAGACCAGTTTACTAAAATTCCAATTCTCGGAAAGCGAACGTCCGCTTGGTATTCAAATTTATGGACATTTGGAGGATGCGATGATTGAAGGTGCAAAACTTGCAGCGGAAGCCAAACCCGATTTTATTGATATCAATTGGGGTTGTCCGGTGAAAAAAATTGCCAATCGTGGTGCAGGTTCGGGAATTTTTAAAGATGTTCCGAAAATGATCCGGATTACCGAAGGCATTGTGAAAGCCGTGAATTTGCCCGTTACCGTAAAAACACGCTTAGGCTGGGACGAATATTCAAAAGTCATTGTTGAAGTTGCCGAACGCTTGCAAGACACAGGTATTGTAGGCTTAAGCATTCACGGACGAACTCGCTGCCAACTTTATACCGGAGAAGCCGATTGGACGTTGATTGGCGAAGTAAAAAACAACCCCCGCATGCACATTCCAATTTTCGGAAACGGTGATGTAAAAACGCCTGAACGAGCATTAGAAGTGAAAAATAAATATGGTGTAGACGGCATTTTAATCGGTCGTGCCACCATTGGAAATCCTTGGATTTTCTCAGAAATCAAACATTTTTTTCAAACAGGCGAATATCTTCCGCCACCTACGATTGATGAACGTGTAGATGTTTGTCGCGAACATCTTTTAGCGTGCATCGAATGGAAAGGGCAAAGCAAAGCCATTGGCGAAATGCGAAAGCATTACAGTACGTATTTCAGAGCCATTCCACATTTCAAACCTTTGCGGATTGAACTGTTGCAAGCCAAAGAATTGGATCATATTTTGGAACTTTTTGAAAAAATCCGAATGTTTAAGTCTTGATTTTTCTTTGTAGCAAGGGGATTCCTCGACTTCGCGCACTTCGTGTGCTTCGCTCGGAATGACGAAGCATGACGTGAACGGAAGAAAAATGGAGCGGCAAAGCCGCTCCATTTTTCCCTTCTATAACTAATAACGTTGTCATCCCGAGCGAAGTCGAGGGATCTCCTTGCTATGAATGACAGACTAAAATCTCCTCAAGCAAAACACAAACATCCGAAACACGTTTGATATTCGGAAACGAAATCGTCAATTTTTCATTGATTTCTTTAAATTCACAATCTTTCGGATGGTTTTTTACAAATTCCAAAACTTTTTCAAATGTCGGTGATTGGTAGAATGTAGAATTTTTATCGGTGATAAATGTCCCAACAAATTTTTGACGTTTCAAAACGGCTTTTTCCAAACCGATTTGTTTGGCAAGGCGACGCATTTTTATGGTTTCGAGTAATTCCTCCGTCTGTGGTGGAAGTTTTCCGAAACGGTCTTGCAATTGTTGTCTGAATTTGGCGATTTCGTCGTCGGTTTCCAAAGCGTTTAATTGCTTGTAAAGACTGAGCCTTTCGGCAACGCTGTTCACGTAAGTGTCGGGTAAAAGTAATTCTAAATCGGTTTCTATTGTGCAATCTTTTGAGGCTAAAACTTCCGGTTTTTCATCCGTTTGATAGAGGTCTTTGAATTCGGTTTCTTTCAGTTCTTGAATGGCTTCATCCAAAATTTTGTGATAGGTGTCGAAACCGATATCACTAATAAAACCGCTTTGTTCAGCGCCCAATACATTACCCGCTCCGCGAATATCCAAGTCGCGCATAGCGATATTAAATCCGCTTCCGATTTCGGAAAATTCCTCAATCGCACGCAAGCGTTTTTTCGCTTCATCGCTGAGCATATAAGACGGTGGTGAAATCAAATAACAAAACGATTTTTTGTTCGAACGTCCGACTCTGCCGCGCAATTGGTGCAATTCGCTCAAACCGTAGGCCTGCGCTTCGTTGATGATAATGGTGTTTGCATTTGGAATATCCAAGCCATTTTCAACGATTTTTGTCGCAACTAAAATATCCAATTCGCCGTCGATAAATTTCATCATCACATCTTCAAGTTTGTTACCGTCCATTTGTCCGTGACCTACGCCAATGCGAGCATCAGGAACTAAGCGCTGCACCAACCCTGCAATATCCATAATGTTTTGTACGCGACTGTGTACGAAAAAAACTTGTCCTCCACGACTCAATTCTCGAACAATCGCATCGCGAATAATTTCCTCGTCAAAGACATGAATTTCGGTGTGAACGGGAAAGCGATTCGGCGGTGGGGTGCTGATAATTGACATATCTCTTGCCCCCATTAAAGAGAACTGAAGTGTGCGTGGAATAGGTGTTGCAGAAAGCGCAAGCGTGTCTACATTAACTTTCATCGCTTTCAACTTTTCTTTCATCGCCACGCCGAATTTTTGTTCCTCATCAATAATCAACAAACCCAAATCTTTAAATTCCACGTCTTTTCCCGTGAGGCGATGCGTGCCGATTAGAATATCGACTTGCCCGCTTTTCAGGTCTTTCAGAATGCGCGTTTTTTCTTTGGTTGAACGAAATCGTGAAATATATTCGACTTTGCACGGCATGTTTTTCAGACGTTCGGTAAATGTTTTGAAATGTTGAAATGCCAAAATCGTTGTTGGTACGAGAACAGCCACCTGCTTACCATCTGCAACAGCCTTAAATGCCGAACGAATAGCAACTTCTGTTTTTCCAAAACCCACATCACCACAAATCAAACGATCCGTTGGTGAAATGGATTCCATGTCGTTTTTTACGTCTTGCGTAGCTTTGAGTTGATCGGGAGTGTCTTCGTAAAAAAATGAGGCTTCTAATTCGTTTTGCAAAAACGAATCTTCGCTGAAAGCAAAGCCCTTTGAGTTTTTTCGCTGTGCGTAGAGTTTGATTAAATCTTTGGCGATATCTTTGACGCGTTGTTTCGCTTTGTGTTTTAGAGCACTCCACGTGCTTGAACCCAACCGCGTCAACGTTGGTTCTGTACCTTCTTTTCCGCTGTATCGCGAAATTTTATGCAAGGCGTGAATACTGATAAATAACACGTCATTATCCTTATAAACCAAGCGAATAGTTTCTTGCTGATGTCCTCCTATTTCCGTTTTTTCAAGTCCTCCGAAACGTCCGATGCCGTGATCAATGTGTGTAACATAATCACCGGGTTTCAGGTCGTACAGCTCTTTGAGCGTAATGGTTTCTTTGTTTTGAATTTGGCGATGTGTTGTAAAACGGTGATAACGTTCGAAAATTTGATGATCGGTGAAACACGCAATTTTTTGCTGATGATCAATAAAGCCCTCGTGAATAGAGAGTTTTAGAGAAATGAAACGCACTTGTCGATCGGCACTTCCCATTTCGAAAAACACACGTTCCAAACGCTGAATCTGTTTAGGATTATCAGATAAAATCAAATTGGTATAGCCATTATCGGACTGGTCTAATAAGGTATTGACCAACAACTCGAATTGCTTGTTGAATGCAGGTTGTGGATGAAAATCAAAGGTAATCGTTTGGTCGTGATTGAAATAATTGGTTAGGCCAAATTCAACGATAGAAAACGATTTTATATCACGCAAGAATTCCTCGCCCGAACAATATAATTCTTGTGGTTTTGCTCTTACCACAAGCGTTTCCAAAGATTCATAAACTATTATTGCTTTGTCTAAAGAACGATTTAAAACGGCCTTGCAAGATTCTACATCATCTATCCAAATTGCTGTATCCTTTGGAAAATGGGAGAAAATAGATGTTCGTTCGGTGATACTTTCTTGTGTTTGAATGTTTGGTAGAATCGTAATTTTTTCGTAACGCTGTTTGGATAGTTGAGAAACTGCGTCAAAACTGCGAATAGACTCAATTTCATCGCCAAAAAATTCCAAGCGGTACGGATCGTCACTTGCAAACGAAAACACATCTAAAATTCCGCCACGAACGGCGTATTGCCCAGGCTTAAGCACAAAATCCACCCGTTCGAAGTTGTAGTTCATCAACAAATCAATCACGAAATCCATCGAAACGGCTTCTTTTGCTTGCAATTTAATCGTATTTTGTCGCAAAACAGTCTGCGTGATCACTTTTTCCGAGAGGGCTTCGGGATAGGTTATGACAATCGTTTTTCTATCGTTGGTTTCCAACCGATGTAACACCTCTGCACGTTGCAAAACATTAGCATTATCAACTAGCTCCGCATCATATGGACGTTTCGCGGAAGCGGGAAAAAATAACACATTTTTATGTTCAAAATCCAACTGATATTCGTCTAACAATTTTTCCAAATCGTTGTGAAAATACGCTGCCTGTTCTTTGTCTTGCAAAACAAATAAATGATAAAAATAGGCTTCTGAAATCACAGCTGCTGCAACTACCGCCCGAGATGAACCTGAAAACCCTGAAAGTCCTATTTTAAAAGGATTTTTACGGCTTTGCAAAACTTCAACAAGCGTCTGCAAATTCGGCAATTTTTGGTAGATTTGGATTAAGTCGGAAGGGATCATAATAAAAATTAGAGTGCAAAGATACAAAAAAAACGACGATGTTGAAACAATTCATACTTTTAAGTTTTTTATTTGATTTTTTTGTTGTAATTTTGTAAAAAAAATAATGCTTGAACCATGATCGCCATCGAAAACACCCTAATCTCCGACGATATTTTTACCGAATATTTCTGTTGTAGCCTTGATGCTTGCAAAGGATCTTGCTGTGTGGAAGGCGATGCCGGTGCGCCTTTGGATGAAAAAGAAATTTATTATTTAGGAGAGCATATTGACCTCATCAAACCTTATCTCACAGAAAAAGGTCGCGAAGTGATTGAAAACATCGGGGTTTTCGAAATTGCGGTGGATAACACAGCCGTTACACCGCTTGTAAATCGTGGCGAATGCGCTTTCATTACGTTCGATGATAGTGGAATTGCCAAATGTGCTATCGAAAAAGCCTTTGAAGACAGCAAAATTTCATATCAAAAACCGATATCCTGCCATCTTTATCCAATCCGTATTTCTAAGGTGGGTGATGCCGATGCTTTGAACTACGATCGCTGGACAATTTGTCGTGATGCCTGCATCGAGGGACGCGAAAAAGCCCTCAAAATTTTTCAATTTCTCAAAAAGCCTCTTATTCGAAAATATGGCGCGGATTGGTACAAACAAGTTGTTTTTTCTGATAATGAACTTTTTGCGAAAAAAAGCTAGGTAGTTTCATTTTTTTTCGTATCTTTGCATTGAAAAAGTAAAAAAGTGAAAAGTAAAAAAGTGAAAAGTGGTTTCGTAAATCGTGAAAACATTCCATACTTTTATACTTTTACACTTTCAAACTACATAGACAACAAACCCAACACGACACTAAATGTCAATCAGATCCAAAACCCTCGACCTCCGACGTCGCATGTCGGAAGCCCTTCAAGGTGGTGGCGAAAAAGCCATTGAAAAACAAAAAGCCGGCGGAAAACTTACCGCTCGCGAGCGTATCCTCAGCATTCTCGACCCTGATTCTTTCCACGAATATGACCTTTTTGTGGAGCATTCGGGACGTGAATTCGGGATGGACAAAAAGTATTTGCCGGGCGATGGCGTAATTACGGGAACCGGCACCATGCAAGGACATCCTGTGTGTATTTTTGCTCAAGACTTCACCGTTGCAGGAGGGTCGTTGGGCTATATGCACGCCAAAAAAATCACTAAAATCATGGATCACGCCATGAAATTGAAAGTGCCCCTTATTGGCATCAACGATTCGGGTGGTGCACGTATTCAAGAGGGTGTGAATGCCCTTGCGGGATATGGCGACATTTTTTATCGCAATACGGCTGCATCGGGTGTTATTCCTCAAATTTCTGTGATTTTGGGGCCGTGTGCCGGCGGTGCGGTTTATTCGCCTGCGCTTACGGATTTCGTGTTTGTGGTAGATAAAATTTCAAAAATGTTCATCACAGGTCCCGAAGTAATTAAATCGGTACTTGGCGAGGATATTTCTCAAGAGGATTTAGGCGGTGCTCGTGTTCATGCCGAAATCACCGGAAATGCTCACTTTTTTGCGGAAAGTGAAGACGAATGTTTTGATCAAATCAAAAAACTGATTAGTTTCATTCCGTTCAACAATACCAAAAAAGCCGATTCGTTTCCGGTAAAAAATCCGAAAACCAAGGAATACAAAGTCGAAAACTTTTTTCCTGCCGATCCCAAAAAACCTTATGATGTAAGAAACATTATCAAATCTATTTCAGACAATTCGGACTTTCTGGAAGTTCAAGAACTTTTTGCAGCCAACATTGTGGTTGGTTTCGGTCGTATCGAAGGACAAACTATCGGTTTTGTAGCTAATCAACCTTTGGTTATGGCAGGCGTTTTAGATGTAGACAGTTCGGATAAAGCCGCTCGTTTTATTCGTTATTGCGATGCGTTCAACATTCCGTTAGTTACGTTTGTGGATTTGCCGGGCTACCTTCCGGGAATTGACCAAGAATATGCAGGTGTAATCCGCCATGGCGCTAAAATTCTCTATGCTTATTCGGAAGCCACCGTTCCAAAAATCACCGTAATTTTGCGCAAAGCCTACGGTGGTGGTTACATAGCAATGTGTTCAAACCACTTGAAAGCCGACTTTGTATTTGCCTGGCCTACGGCGGAAATCGCAGTAATGGGTCCTGAGGGTGCTGCAAATATTATTTTCCGAAGCGAAATTATGTCAGCAGATAACCCCGAAGAAATGAGACAGAAAAAAATTGCCGAATATCGTGAAAAATTTGCTAATCCTTATGTTGCAGCAGCATATGGCTATGTAGACGCCGTTATCAAACCGGAAGAAACTCGCAGTTACATTATTCATTCGTTAAATATTTCGAAAAACAAGACCGAAGTTCCGCCTGCGAAAAAACATGGCATACCTCCGTTTTAAAATATTGTAGGGGCGCGGTCTGCGCACCCTTGATTGCAAACAGGGCGGGCGAACCTCGCCCCAAAAAATCACCAAAATAGACCTCATGAGTAAATCAGAAACCACCGATAAAACCCAAAAAAAAGAACAAATCCAACGCTACATAATGCGCAAGGTTTTCACTGCCGTAAATGCCAATCATATTACAGCTTTTATGCCCGGCACCGTTGGACGAATTTTTGTAAAAAAAGGCGATAAAGTGAAAAAAGGTGAAACCATCATCATACTTGAATGTATGAAAATGGATAACGAACTTCAAGCACCGTTTGATGCAAAAATCAAATCTATCAACGTTAAAACCGGTGAAAATGTTGTGAAAGATGCTGTGCTAATGGAACTCGAATAGTGATAAATGGTTAATGATTAATGGTAAATTTTCCTTTATTAATCATTAACCACCAATCATTATAAAATTCCGTCATCACCAAAGCTGTAATACTCGTTTCCACTTAAAATAATGTGATCCATCACTCGTAAATCTAAGAGTTTGGCGGCTGTTTGGATTTTTTGTGTGAGCAAAATATCGTTGTCGCTCGGTGTGATCTTTCCTGATGGGTGGTTATGCCCTAAAATAAAACCAACGGCGCGATTGGCGACAGCCGTTTGCATGATTTTTTTCACATCTACGGATGTTTGGGTGATACCGCCTTCGGAAATCCGCTGTTTGGTAATCAATCGTCCCGAACTATCTACGTAAAGCACCCACAATTCCTCGTGGGTCAAATCGCAAAGGTCTTTGAAAAAAACTTCAAAAGCTGACTTGCTATCCATTATTTTTGGGCGAACAGAAACTTTCGCTTCGTAGCGTCTGCGGGCGATTTCAAGTGTTGCAATAAGCGTTACGGCTTTGGCAGGTCCAATGCCTTTGAATGGTTTAATCAGTTGCGAGATGTCTTTTTTCGAGAGTTCCAAAAAATCATTGTCGCAACTCGCCAAAATTTGTTTGGCAATGTCTAAAGCCGAATGTTCCTTGTTTCCGCTGTTGATGATAATCGCCAAAAGCTCGGCGTTGCTGAGTGTTGATGCGCCATACTTTATTAATTTTTCGCGAGGGCGTTCGTCGATTTGCCAGTGTTTGATAGGTATTTCCATTTGTTTTTTATTGTTTTGTCGTTATATTGAGTGTAGTCGAGACATCTCATAGCAAGGGGATTCCTCGACTACGCTCGGAATGACGAGGCAGTTTCTATATATAACGCTCAACTTTCGATTTTCGTATAAATTTTCACTAAAAATTGTCAAAATGTTGATAACTTCTCGAGTTATTAACATTTTGGAGTAATCTAAAATAATTTTCCTTTCTCCATTTTCAATTTTAACTTCGTTGAGGGCTTGCGCCGTTCAATTAAAATTTGTATCTTTGCAAAAAATTACTTTCACATCATGGAACAACAGGTTATCATTTTTTCGGGTCGCGCTTCGCGTTATTTATCGGAAAAAATTGCAGAAGAATATGGTCAAAAGCTTGGAGACTCAGAAGTTTTGGAATTTTCCGATGGTGAAATATTGCCTGTATTAAGTCAAAATGTTCGCGGTGCAGATGTGTTTATTGTGCAATCTACGTTTGCGCCTGCCGGAAATATTTTAGAATTGTTGTTGATGATTGATGCCGTGAAACGCGCATCGGCTCGACGAATTATCGCAGTTATTCCGTATTTTGGATATGCTCGTCAAGATAGAAAAGATCGTCCGCGTGTGTCAATCGGCTCAAAACTGATTGCGGATTTGTTGACGACAGCAGGAGTTTCCCGTGTAATTACAATGGATTTGCACGCCGACCAAATTCAAGGATTTTTCAACATTCCGGTGGATCACGTGTTTGCTTCGCAAATCTTTTTGTCGTACCTTCGAACGAATTTTGACACGAGTAATATCATTTTTGCATCACCAGACGCAGGTGGTACACGTCGTGCCAACACTTATGCGAAAGCACTTAAAACAGGCTTTGTAATTTGCTACAAACAACGCAATAAACCCAACGAAGTCGGCAGCATACAACTGCTTGGTGACGTAGAAGGCAAAGATGTGATTTTGCTTGATGATATTATTGACACCGGAAATACCATTTGCAGGGCAGCGAAAATTATCAAAGAAAATGGTGCGAAAAGTGTTCGAGCGATGATTACACACCCTCTGCTAACGGGCAATGCGTATCAAAATATTCAAAATTCTGAGTTGGAAGAATTGATTGTTACAGATACCATTCCTTTGAAAAAACAAAGTTCTAAAATTCATGTGCTAAGTGCCGCAAAAACGTTTGCGGAAATTATCTCACGCGTGGAAAAAAACGAAAGTATTTCGGATTTATACAATTTGTAGAATCTCGTCAGCAATTTTACGATCATTGGAAAGTCTTGGTACTTTGTGCTGTCCGCCTAATTTACCGTTCTGTTTAAGCCAGTTGTAAAATGTCTTTTCAGGAACAGAAATAATTTCCGGCAACGTTAACATCAAGTCATGATAGCGCTTGGCTTCGTAGTCACTGTTTTGAGATTTGAGTGCATTATCCAAAACTTCTGAAAAATATTGTAGATCTAGTGGTGGTTTTGAAAATTCAATCAGCCATTGATGACGAGCGTGTTTTCCGTCTTCCAAATAAACGGGAGCAGCTGTAAAATCAACGATTTCAGCGTTCGTTTTTTCACAAGCAATCGTTAACGCTTTGATCGCATTATCTTCAATCAACTCCTCGCCAAACGCATTAATGAACGTTTTTGTGCGCCCGCTGATTTTGATGCGATAGGGCGAAAGGTTTGTAAAACAGACCGTATCACCAATCACATAGCGCCACAGGCCTGCATTTGTCGTGATGACGATGGCATAATTTTTATTCAACTCAACTTGATCTAAAGTTAAAACTTTGGGCTGTTCTTCGTGAATATATTCGAGCGGAATAAATTCATAAAAAATGCCGTAATCCAACATCAACAACATATCGTCGCCACTGATAGTATCTTGGATTCCGAAAAAACCTTCGCTAGCATTGTAGGTTTCAATATACGTCATTTTCGGAGAAGAAATCAGATCTTTGAATTGTTTTCGATAAGGTGTAAAACTAACGCCGCCATGAAAGAAAACTTCCAGATTCGGCCACACTTCACTAATATCTTTTTGACCCGAAATTTCCAAAATTCGTTTGAGTAAAAGCAGTGTCCAAGAAGGAACTCCGGCGATGTTTGTTACATTTTTTTCAATGGTGGCATGTGCCATTTTTTCAATTTTTTCTTCCCATTTATCCATCAAAGCAATATCCAAATTCGGAACTCGAAAAAACTCTGCCCAAAACGGAAGATTTTGAATTAAAATCGCAGAAACATCACCGTAATAGGCATCGCTGTTCATTTCGCAAATGTAATGACTACCGCCCATGCCCAAACTTCGTCCGTCTAATAAAGCAGAATCAGGATGGTTATTCAAATACAGCGAAAACAGGTCTTTCCCGGCTTTGTAGTGGCATTCTTCCAAGGATTCCGGGCTTACGGGGATAAACTTACTTTTACTCGCCGTTGTTCCCGAAGATTTAGCAAACCATTTAATGTCGGACGGCCACAATAATTGTTGTTCGCCCATACGCAAACGGTCGATGTAGGGTTTAAGCGTGTCGTAGGAATTTAATGGAACGCGTTGTTGAAATTCTTCAACGGAACGAATGGTTTTGAAATCATACAATCGTCCGTATTCTGTGTTTTCCGCAGCATTCAGAAGTTTGATCAGCCATTCACGCTGAACATCCTGTGGGTACTTCAAAAACAATTCGATTTGATGAATGCGCTGACGCGTAAACCACGATATGACCGAAGTAACAAATGCCATAATTTATTTCGGAGCAATTCTTAATAAAATTAAAGCAATTAAGCCGAAAAGGATGATGGGTAACCATGCCGCCAACCATACGGGAAAATTTCCAAACGCAGCAAACACCCGTGAAATCTGCAAAAACAGAATAAATGAAAACGCAATCATCAACCCCATCGCAAGATGAAAACCGGTCCCTCCGCGTGTTTTCCGAGACGAAATCGAAACGCCGATCAACGTCAGAACCAAAGCTGCAAAAGGGTGTGAAAAACGAACCATGGAATCGTATCTATATTCTTTTATTCGGGGAGAACCACGCATTTGTTCGCGTTTGATAAAAGCTTGCAATTCGCTGTGGGTCATTGTAGCGACCTCATACTGATCGTGAGAAAAATCGCTTGGAAGAATAGGAAATTCCATAATTTTTTCATAGCCATGCTCAATACTTTCGCCCACCGAATCCAAGATTCGAATGTAATAATTATGTAGAATCCAAACGGCTCTTGCGGAGTCAAACTGAATGGATGTTGCCGAAATCTTTTTCAAAAGTCCGTCTTCCGGAGTGATATGTTCAAAAGAAAATTGATGTCCTAAATTTTGGTGCACATCGAAACTTGCGACATAATAAAACGACGTTGAATCATGCTGAAAATGGATATTGCGATCTCGATTGTAATAGGGATTACGAATATATTGTTGTTCGAAAGCAAGACGCGGTTGATTTACTTTTGGGATCAACACATTTGAGAAATAAACGTTCAATACCCCAATCAAAACAGCACAAATCAAATAAGGCACCATCAATCGCTTGAAACTAATTCCCGAACTGAGCATAGCGACAATTTCCGAATTTGCAGCCATTCGAGAGGTGAAAAAAATCACCGCTATAAACGTGAATAAAGCACTAAACATATTCACGAAAAAAGGAATAAAATTCACATAATAATCAAAAATAATGGCGTTGAGAGGTGCTTTTTTTTCAATAAAATCACTGATTTTTTCCGAAACATCAAATACAATCACAACCAAAATAATCAAGATCATGGAATAAACAAACGTTCCCAAGAATTTTCGGATTAAATACCAATCTAATTTTTTCATCGCAGTAATTTTTTTGCAAAGATACGAAAAAAAACGAAACTTTGTTTTGTTTTTTAATTACGAATTATCAATTATCAATTACGAATATGCTTTTTTCAAATTCTAATACCGATAATGCTCCGCTTTGTAAGGTCCGTCAACGGGAACGCCAATGTAATCAGCCTGTTCAGGCGTGAGTTTGGTGAGTTTTACGCCAATTCTGTCCAAATGTAAACGCGCTACCTCTTCGTCTAATTTTTTAGATAGGCGATATACTCCGACTTTGTAAGTATCTTTATTTTTCCACAAATCTAACTGAGCCAACGTTTGATTTGTAAATGAATTACTCATCACAAAACTCGGGTGTCCTGTTGCACAACCTAAATTCACCAAACGTCCTTCTGCCAAAAGAAACATGCAATGTCCGTCGGGAAAAACAAATTTATCAACTTGCTGTTTGATGTTTATTTTTTGGATGCCCGGCATGTTTTCCAATTGTTCCACTTGAATTTCGTTATCGAAGTGTCCGATATTACAAACGATGGAATCATCTTTCATTTTTTTCATGTGTTCGAGCGTGATCACATCTTTATTTCCTGTTGTGGTTACGTAGATATTTCCTTCATGCAAAACATCCTCAATCGGAGCTACCTCAAAACCTTCCATTGCTGCTTGTAATGCGCAAATCGGGTCAATTTCCGTCACAATCACACGTGCTCCATAACCACGCATTGAGCGTGCACAACCTTTTCCCACATCGCCGAAACCCAGCACCACAACCACTTTTCCGGCAATCATCACATCCGTTGCACGTTTAATCCCATCTGCCAAAGATTCTTGACATCCGTAAAGATTATCGAATTTCGATTTCGTTACAGAATCGTTTACATTGATTGCAGGAATGAGCAATTCGCCTTTTTCCATCATTTGATATAACCGATGAACGCCCGTTGTGGTTTCTTCCGAAACACCTTTCCACTCGGCAACGGTGCGATGCCAGCGTTGATTATCTTCTTTCAAAATGGCTTTCAAACTGTCTAAAATCACGCCTTCTTCTTTGCTGCTTGGTGTATAATCTAAAACTTTTGCATCGTTTTCGGCAGCATAACCTTTGTGAATAAATAAGGTTGCATCACCACCGTCATCAACAATCAATTGTGGCCCTTTTTCTCCAGGAAACGCTAACGCTTGATTGGTGCACCACCAGTATTCTTCGAGTGTTTCGCCTTTCCACGCAAACACCGGAATGCCCGCAGCAGCAACAGCAGCAGCAGCGTGATCTTGTGTGGAAAAAATATTACAACTGCACCAACGCACGTCTGCGCCCAATTCCACTAAGGTTTCAATCAATACTGCCGTTTGAATGGTCATGTGCAACGAGCCCATAATTCTCACATCTTTCAACGGTTTTTCCTTGCCGTATTTTAGGCGTAAGCTCATCAGACCCGGCATTTCTTTTTCTGCGATCGCAATTTCTTTGCGACCAAATTCTGCCAAACTGATATCGGCAACTTTGTACTTCAAATTGTAGTCTGTCATTTTTTTTTGTTTTTTAATTTGAACAGGGGCAAAGGTACGATTTTTTGTCCATATTTCCAAACTTTACAATTTATACATTATATAAATAAGTTAATAAAATATTTGATATTCAGAATAAAACATCATATAATATGGTGTTATTTACGGGCTCTAATCTCTATATATATTTCTCAATATTCATTTTTCATTTCTCATTTCTCATTTTTTTTCGTATCTTTGCAAGTTCCAAATAGTGTAAATATAGTATAAATCCGCGAAATGAGCGTAAAGAAATATAGTCTGTCTGTAGTTGTGCAGTGTGTTCTTGTAACGTGTCTGTACAGTCAGCAAATGCCACAAATTTCGCACTATATGTTTAACCCACAGATGTATAACCCCGCAAGCGTCGGATTCTCAAACAGTATTTTAGCCAGCGGTATCCACCGCCAGCAGTGGTATGGCATGGAAGGCGCACCGCAAACCACGATCATATCTATTGATGCTCCCTTGAGAATAATTAAAAGTGGGGTCGGATTGAACATCACAAACGACCAAATCGGCTGGTTCAATAACACCTACATTCAGTTGGCATACAACTACCAACTGCCTTTCTTGAATGGCACTTTGGGCATGGGTATTCAGGCCGGAATGAACAACTTTGGACTTAAATTAACAGATATCAGACCACCGGAAACCCCGAACGATATTGTTCTTCAAAACAAAGATGATGCTTCGAGATTTTTGTTCGACGTCTCTCTCGGTCTCTTTTATCAAGTTTTAAATCAATACGAAATCGGGATTTCGTTAGGGCATCTCAATGCACCGAGATCACCTGATTTACACTACCAGCAAGCACGCTGCTTAAACCTCTCGGGCAACTATCATTTTACGCTCGACCTATTTCCAAAAATTGATTTTGTGCCATCAACACTCATCAAGACCGATTTTTCTTCCACGCAAATTGATTTATCGTTGGTTGGTGTTTATGATAAGCAATATTGGGCCGGAATTTCTTGCCGATTAGGCGAAGTTGTGTTGATGGGGGGGTTATTCATCAAGCAAATGCAAGTAGGGTTAGCCTATGATTTGGCAACGAATTGGATGTTTAAAAGTTCTAAAATTGGCGGCAGTTTCGAGATTTTCGCTCGTTATGCTTTCAATTTGAGCGTAGATCGAATTCCTAAAAGTTATAAAAACTCAAGATACCTTTAAAACCGCTACAACTTGAATTAGACAAACATACATAAAACTAAACTCGAATTTAAATAATAAAACATTATCAAATATGAATCTGAACAAGCAAATTTTGAAACAGCACGCAGGCATCATTTTAGCCCTTGTGTTAATGTTGATGAGTTGTCAAAGAAACACCGGTTATGGTCAATTGATCGGTGTGCAGGACAGAAATCGAGCCATTCCTCCAATTCCACACGGAATGGTTTATATTCCAAGCGGACATTTCATCATGGGTGCCGGTGGAGACGACCCTTCTTATTCCATGAATAACACACCTAGAACGGTTAGTATTTCAGCCTTTTATATGGACGAAACAGAAATCACGAACAACCAGTATCGCCAATTTGTCAACTGGGTTATTGATTCGTTGAAGTTTCGACTTCTCGGTGAAGTTGATCCTGCTTTCTTGATTGAAGATCCAAATGATGAATATGGCGGTCTTCCGGCGATTAATTGGAGACATCGTCCTAGAAGATGGACTCCTGAGATGTTAGAAGCAATAGAACAGCTGTACACTCCGATAGAAGAGCGCTATTATCGTCGGAGAGAGATTGATACGCGCAAACTTAATTTTGAGTTTCAGACTTTCGACTATCGCGCTGCTGCTCAACGTTCGGAAGGCGAAATAGATAGCAGATACGATGGAATTCACATGGCTTCATTCGCAACCCGTCCGCAATCACTCAGAAGTCGTGCCGGATATATCAGAAGGCATGTCGTGAATGTTTATCCCGATACACTTTGCTGGATTGTCGATTTTTCATATTCTTACAACGACCCTATGGTGCGTTCGTATTTCAGCAGTCCGATGTATGACCATTACCCCGTTGTCGGTGTGAATTGGCATCAAGCTAGAGCATTTGCTAAATGGAGAACCATTATGCATAACAATGACTTAACCCGGAGAGGTTTTGCCGAATTGAATGAATATCGTTTGCCAACCGAAGCCGAATGGGAGTTCGCCGCTCGCGGTGGATTGGAATTGAATCCATACCCATGGGGAGGCCCGTATGCCATGAATATGAACGGATGCTTGATTGGAAACTTCAAGCCTCAACGTGGAAAATATGCCCTTGATGGTGGTCTTTATCCGGTTATCGTTGGACACTATGCACCTAACGACTACGGCTTATATGACATGATGGGCAATGTTGCCGAGTGGTGTATAGATATGTTCACAGAATCTAACGAAATGGCTCACGATTTCAATCCGGTTGTTGAATACGATGCCAAATCGGATGACCCAATGGCGAAAAAACGCAAAGTGATCAGAGGCGGTTCGTTCAAAGATTTTGCCGAACTCTGCAAAGTTTACCATCGTCACTACGAATATCAAGACACTGCAAAATCCTATATCGGATTCCGTTGCGTAATGTCTTATCTTGGTCGAGATAGAAATGACAATATGAGAACAGCATCTAACGTTCACAGATAATCAATCGTAGGGGTGAGGTTAGCTCGCCCATCAAACAAGAGCGGCAGAGGATCAGCCTGCCCGCCAAAAAAAATAATCAATAAAACAAAAATATACTATGGGACTTGTAAGAAAATTCAATGAAATTGTAAGAAGTAAAAAATACAGAGTTTTTATGTCAATGCTCTATGGTTGGGGCGCATCACTCGTGATTTTGGGAGCTTTGTTTAAAATCAATCACTACCCCGGAGCCAACGTGATGCTTATCTTAGGGATGGGCGTAGAAGCCCTCATTTTCTTCTTTTCCGCTTTTGAACCAATTCACGAAGAAGTTGATTGGACATTGGTGTATCCGGAATTAGCAGGAATGGGGCATACTGAAGGGTACAAACAACGTTCTTCAGAAGAAGAACGTATTCTCAGCGAAAAATTAGACAACTTGCTCAAAGCAGCACATATTGATGCCGAGTTAATCGAAAGTTTAAGTACTGGTTTGAACAAACTCAATGTTACGGCTAAATGTTTGAACGCATCAACAGACATTATGGGTGTGAACACAAATTATGCTGATCAATTGACTGTATTAACCGAAAGTTTGGGTCGTTTGAATGTACTTTATACTCAACAACTCGAAGCTTCGTCGCGCCAAATGGAAGCCACTGCAAAAGCTCAGGACAACATGAACCGCATTGCTGAAACTTTAGCCGGCACATTAGAAAGTTCGGCAAAATATAAAGAAGAAATCAGCCATCTGGCGGAAAAAGTATCTTCGTTGGATAAAATCTACGGCGGGATGCTATCAGCAATTAAAAACGTAGGAAACAATTAAAAAAGGCACGAGGTACTGTGGGGGTACGAGGTTTTCCGAAGCACACCTCGCACCAATTAAAATGATTAAACAACTAAACAAATAAAACAAGACTATGGCCGGAGGCAAACAAACCCCAAGGCAGAAATTGATCGGCATGATGTATTTGGTGCTAACAGCGATGTTAGCGCTGAATGTGTCGAGTGCCGTTTTATGGTCTTTCCTGACTATAAACGATAGTATTGTAGCGACCAACAGAAACTTCGAATCAAAGATCGCTGATACATACGCTATTTTCGATAGAGCCTTAGCTGAAAACAGGGAAAAAACACAAGCAAATTTCGACAAAGCTCAAGAAGCAAGACGATTAACGGCAGAATTTCGGCAGTACGTTGAGAATTTAAGAATTCTCATGATTCAAGATGCAGTACGCGGTATTTCGGTCGATGAGGCGAGAGTGCTTAATCCACATGAGATTCGTCGTCAAGACAATTACGATACACCATCTCGGATTTTTATAGAGCAAGGCAGGGGTGAGGAACTTCGTGAAAAAATCGAAGAATATGAGAGGGCCATGCTGGCACTTTTACCGAACGAAGAGTCACGAAAACATATCAAATCGCCATTTAATACGACTGGGCCGTTTTTTGATGCAAACGGAAGGGAAGTTTCTTGGGAAAGAGCCAACTTCTTTAAAACCATTATTGTTGCAGCTATCGCCATTTTGAATAAATTAGAAAACGATGCTATGAATTTGGAGTTCGACGTTGTGAATGAACTCTTCCGTTTAGTGTCTGCAGGCGATTTGACATTCGACAATGTGCAGGCAAGAATTGTTCCAAAATCCACATTTGTCGCACTTGGCGAAACATTTGAAGCCGAAATATTTTTGGTCGCTTTCGACTCTAGAACAAGGATTACAGCTAATGTTAACGGTCAAATCCTCAACAGTAGAGACGGTGTAATTAATTTTACATCACCAACCACAAGAGAAGGTGTTTTTCCGGTTACAGGATACATCAATTTGCCTGGAGGAGACACATATCCATTCCGAACCGAATATATCGTGGCTCGTCCTCCGGCAACAGTTTCGGCAGACCAGATGAATGTGTTCTACATTGGTGTTGATAATCCTATTACCGTCGCTGTGGGTGGCGCTGATCCCACCACCGTTCGTACGACGATTTCCGGAAACGGAAACACCGTTGAAAGAGTTGCCGGTAGCGCCAATAATTATATTGTCCGTGTAACCTCGCCCGGCGAAGTAACAGTTACATTAAGTGTGCAAACCGGAACCACATCCAGAGTTGCAGGGACGTCCAGATTCCGCGTGAAACGCGTGCCGGATCCCATCGCCGTGGTAGTTGGTATGGACGACAACGCAACCTCTATAAACAGAGACCAATTTGCAAATTCCGCAGGTTTATTACCTAGAATGCCGAGAGATTTCGACTTCCTTTTGCCAAATTTAAGAATAAACTCGTTCACGATGACAACCACCATAGGTGGCGATATTACACCATTCAGATCAAACTCCAACCGTTTTACTGATGAGATGTTCACTGCAATTCGAAATTCTAGAAGGGGTCAAAGATTCTTTTTTGAAGATATCATGTGTCAAATGCCTACGGGGCCAACACAATTACGATCCTTTGTATTAACTATTCAATAACAAACTCGCTATAATTATGAAAAATTTAATCGTTTTAAGCATCGTTTTTTTGGCATTTATCGCCACCGAACGCTCGCAAGCTCAAGTTGTGGAAAACAGACCGCCTTTGGATGGCTTTTTCGAAAAAGTGAATAATGTAGGCATAGAGCCTCGCCCGTACGTATTTGTACGTGAAGCCGATGTATATATCACACGACGTGTTTGGAGAACAATTGACTTTCGTTTGAAATTCAACCAGTTTTTCTATTTTCCCGTTCAACCTATTCGAGACCGTGTAAGTTTCATGAGTATGGTGATGACCGGCCTTGAAGAAGGCACCATCACAGCTTTCGATGCCATGACAGACGACTTCAGAAAACCTATCACCTTTGAGGAATTCATGGCCGCAAACACCAGAGTGGTTGAAAGAGATGTAGAGGATTTGGATAATCCCGGAGAATATATCAGACGTTCGGATACCTCAAGATTTAGCAACGAAGATGTGAAATTGCTTCGTGTAAAAGAAGATTGGTTTATCGACCGTCAGCGGGGTGTTCGCGATATTCGCATCATAGGATTGTGTCCGGTTCTTCAACGATTTGACGAAATGGGTAACCTTATAGGTAATCAACCTCTGTTTTGGCTTCATTATGAAAGTTGCAGAAATTTGTTTGCCAATACCGACGCCTTCAACCGTCACAACTCTGTCATGCGTATGTCGTATGACGATGTGTTTGCGTGGAAACGTTTTTTCAACAGTTTCATCATTAAAATTGACAATCAACAGGATCGTTCAATCAATGAATACCTTTCCGGTTGGCAACTTTTGGCCGAATCCGAGCGCATAAAAATTATGTTGTTGAATTTGGAGGAGGATCTTTGGGAATATTAGTTTTTTTTCATATTGGTCGTAGGGGCGGGGTTTACCTGCCCCTTTTTTTTATTGTAGGGGCGAGCGAACCCCGCCCCTACAATTTCATTTTTTTTCGTATCTTTGCATGGTGATAAACGACTATTTAAATACACCCATCGAATTTTTAAAAGGCATAGGGCCACAGCGGGGCGCTTTGCTTCGCAAAGAAATTGGCGTGTTTTCGTTTGATGATTTGCTAAATTATCTGCCGTTTCGGTACGTTGACAAGAGCAGTTATGTCAAAATTGGTGATATATGTGGGGGCGGGGTATGCCCCGCTCCTACACATGTTTTAATTCAAGGCAAAATTTTAAGTAAAGAAACAGTCGGCGCAAAGTTCAAATCTCGTTTGGTGGTTCGATTTGCTGACGAAACAGGCGAAATAGATTTGATTTGGTTTAAAGGTGTGAAATGGATTAGCGAAAAATTGAAAATCGGCGAAACGTACGTGATTTTCGGAAAACCCACATTATTCAAACAAACCTACAATTTCACACATCCCGAAATTGATTTGGCAAGCGAAACTAAACTGCAAAAAGGAGGTCTGTTTCCGATGTATAATACCTCGGAAACCATGAAAAACAGAGGTCTTACGTCAAAAGCCATCAGTAAATTGATGCAAACGCTTTTAGACGGACTCCCCGCCCCTATTCCTGAAATTTTACCATCATCCGTTTTAGGAAAATATCTCTTGATTTCGCGAGATTCCGCTTTACATTTGGTACATTTTCCAAAGCATCAAGACGAATTGGTTCGCGCTCAAAATCGAATCAAATTTGAAGAGTTGTTTTTGTTGCAAATGCGCGTTTTGAAGCAAAAATCGCAAAACCATTTAGAAAAAAGTTACGTGTTTTCCAAAGTAGGCGATTATTTTAATCATTTTTACAAGGAGAATTTGCCATTTTCGCTCACAGGTGCACAACAACGTGTAGTGAAAGAAATTCGCAAAGATTTAGGAAGCGGATTTCAAATGAACCGATTGTTACAAGGCGATGTGGGTAGTGGAAAAACATTGGTAGCGCTGATGGCTATGCTTATCGCTGCCGACAACGGTTTCCAGTCGTGCCTGATGGCGCCAACTGAAATTTTGGCACAACAACATTTCAAAAGTATTCAAAAATTTTTAACCGGATTAGATATTGGCGTTGGCTTGCTCACCGGTTCTACGAAAACGAAGGAACGCCGCGAGTTGCACGAAGACTTGCAAAACGGCAAAATCAAAATTTTAATCGGCACACACGCCCTAATCGAAGATGTGGTGCAATTTCAAAAACTCGGACTTTGTGTGATCGACGAACAACACCGTTTCGGAGTAGCGCAACGCTCCAAACTTTGGAGCAAAAGTCAGTTTCCTCCTCATATTTTGGTGATGACCGCAACACCCATTCCACGTACGTTAGCAATGACGTTGTATGGTGATTTGGATACGTCTGTTATTGATGAACTTCCACCAAATCGAAAACCTATACAAACATTGCATCGCTACGATAATGCTCGTTTAAAACTATACGAATTTCTCAAACAGGAAATCCGAAAAGGTCGACAAATTTATGTGGTATATCCGCTCATCAAAGAATCAGAAAAACTGGATTTGAAAGATTTGGAAGAAGGCTATTTCACGATGTGTGCAGAGTTTCCGCGTCCGGAATTTCAAGTGAGTATTTTACACGGAAAAATGCCTCCTTCGGAAAAAGATTTGGGCATGAAATTATTTGCGGAAAACAAAACGCAAATCATGGTTTCGACCACCGTGATTGAGGTTGGCGTGGATGTACCCAACGCCACGGTGATGGTCATTGAAAACGCCGAACGCTTTGGTCTTTCGCAACTTCATCAGTTGCGTGGACGCGTAGGCAGAGGCGCCGATCAAAGTTATTGCATTTTGATGTCGCACCACAAACTCAGCAGTGATGCTAAACAACGATTAGACACTATGGTGAAAACCAACGATGGGTTCAAGATTGCTGAAGTTGACCTGCAATTACGAGGTCCGGGTGACATTCAAGGCACTCAGCAAAGCGGAGCATTGAATTTTAAATTGGCCGATCTGACCAAAGACGAACGCATTATTCGCGCTGCACGTGTCGCTGCAGGTTTAGTGTTGGATGAAGATCCGAATTTGACTCAACCTCAACACCAAATGCTCAACTGTTATCTTCCAAAATTATTCGGAGAAACTGTTTGGTCAAAGATTTCTTAACAAAATGTTAACAATTTCATAAAAAAAAGCAATAAAAATTTGGTCGTTTGGAAAATTTTTCTTAACTTCGCAGTTCGAAATGTGTAAAACACCTTTATATTTTTTTAAGAACGAAACAACAACAACAAATCCAAATATTAACCAAAAACAAAAAAACATGAGAAAAATTACGCTTTTATTGGTGTCTTTGCTATTTGCAGGGGCACAGATGCTACAAGCGCAACGCACCATTACCGGTACTGTTATCAGCGCCGAAGATCCCCAGGGACTTCCTGGCGTGACTGTACAGGTACAAGGCACAACCACAGGAACGGTAACCGACATTATGGGTCGTTATTCTATTAATGTGCCAAGTAATGCAACCACATTGGTGTTTAGCTCTGTGGGTATGGCTACCCAAGAAATTCAAATCGGTGCCAGCTCCACTATCGACGTAACGATGGTAAGTACTGCACAAGAATTGGAAGGTGTTATCATTCAAGCCTACGGAACAACTAGAAGAGAATCTTTTACAGGTGCTGTAACACAGGTATCAGGTGCTACTTTGGCCGAACGTACACAGTCTAACATCGGAAAAGCTCTTGCAGGTGCGGCTTCGGGTGTGCAAGTTACATCCGCATCCGGTCAGCCGGGCTCAGAAGCCACGATCCGTATCCGCGGGATAGGATCCATTAATGCTTCTTCAAACCCATTGATTGTTATTGATGGCGTCCCTGTTACTTCACCTACATTTACGTTAAGTGCAGTTAATATGGCCGAAGTTGAGGCTTTGACCGTTTTGAAGGACGCTGCTGCTAACGCGATGTATGGAGCACGCGGTGCCAATGGTGTGATTCTTATCACAACTAAAAGAGCGCGTGCCGGAAAAACCAGAGTTTCATTCGAAGCCAAATTGGGTATCAACCAAAGAGGTGTTCCTGGCTATGATGCAGTAAACGATCCGGGTCGGTATATGGAGCTTTTGTGGCAATCCATCTACAACACTGATTTGGCAGCTCAACAAGGTAATAACAGAGGGCTTTTTGCAAGTCAGCAATTGCTTAGACGTATCTATAGTTCCAGCCATCTTGCCACACTTAATAACTTGCCGTCTCCTTTCTCTGTTCCAACCGGCGAATTCATCGTTGATCCGGTTACCGGAAGATTGAATCGCAATGCCAGACTTTTGTATCACGACGATTGGTTTGACGCTGCCTTGCAAAACGGCATTCGTCAAGAATACACAGCAACTATAAGCGGAGGAACGGATAAAACCGCAGCATTCCTCAGTATTGGCTATTTGGATGATAATTCCTATACGATTAACTCCAACTTTAAACGTTATTCTGCACGCTTGAAAGTGGATCAACAAGTAACCGACTGGCTTAAAGTAGGAATGAACGTATCTTACACCAAACGCTACAAAAATACCGTGGAGTCGAGTTCTTTGAGTTTATTCCAATTTGCACAACAAATGGCACCTATTTTCCCGGTTTGGAGGAGAAATGCTGATGGAAGCTACGTTTTAGACGCGAACGGAAAGAAACAATACGATATTGGAGACTTATACGTAACAGGCTCAAATGGAAGAGATTCAGTTGTGGGCAATAGAATATTTCAAGGCGGATTTAACCCTGTATATTCACAAAGACATGATATTAACAGAGGTAATGAAGACCGTACAACCGGAAGTTTCTATGCCACTATTCCATTCCTTGAGCATTTTGAGTTTACCGCAAATTTAACGGCTCAATCTTACAGCGATTTTTATATGTGGTTTCAAAATCCGAATGTTGGAAATGGTAGAGGACGTAATGGTTACTCCGTTGCAGGATCAGACAAAGATTTTAATATCAACACGCAACAATTGTTGAATTGGAATCAGTCGTTTCACGGTATACACAATTTCGAAGGATTGCTCGGACACGAATATTCTAAAAACACGTACATGGTGTTGGAGGCTAATCGAACAAATTTCCTTCTAGTACAACACCCATTTTTAGGTATGGGAGTTGGTGAGGTTGGTTTGGGTGCACACTATGAAACTAATCTTGCTTATGACTCTTACTTTGCTCGCTTGCAATATAACTACAGCTACAAGTATTATTTGATGGGTTCGTTCCGTAGAGATGCTTCGTCGCGCTTTCATCCCGATCACCGTTGGGGTAATTTTTGGGCACTTGGCGGTGCTTGGCGTATCGAACAGGAAGATTTTCTTAAAAATGCATCGTTTGGAAGACATATTGATCTGTTGAAATTCAAAGCCAGTTTTGGTGTTCAAGGTAATGACAATATTGGCTTTTTCAATGTTTATCAAACACAATATGGTATAGCTCCTGATGGTGCCGGTGGTGCTAGCTTAATTAAAACTTGGCGTGGGGTTGAGGATTTAACTTGGGAAACCTCCAACAACTTCAATGTCGGTTTTGATTTTGCACTGTTAAGAAACAGACTTTCCGGTACAATTGAATGGTACAATAAAACAACTAAAGACATGCTTTATCGAAAAGCTTTGCCGCCGTCTGCGGGAGCTCCGAGTTTTATTTTTGAGAATGCTATTGATATGAGAAACTATGGTTTTGAAATGGAATTAGCTTATAATATCATCCAAACTAAAGATTTGAACTGGACTGTTGCCGGAAACATCACTACTGTAAACAATAAATTATTGAAATTACCTCCAGATAAAGCCGAATTTGGTTATCAACAAGCCGGTATGGGCTGGCTTCGCGAAGGTCATTCTGTTTACGATATAGTAGCCTACGAATTTGCCGGTATTGACCCGCTAACAGGACTTCCACTTTTTTGGGCAGATTATGATGCCAATGGCGTGTTAATCGTTGACCCCACACGCGACGTTGCTCATTCGGCAAGAGTTGCCGGTACAGGTGAAGCAAGCCGCCGCTTTTTGGGTAAATCCGGAATGGTGAAAGCTTATGGTGGTCTTCGTACAACTGTAAACTACAAGAGTTTCGACTTTACGGTTACAACAGCCTACCAAGTTGGTGGTTGGGGTAACGATGGCGGTTATTCAAACTTAGTTAACAATTTATCTATGCCTGGCCAAGGTATCCATATGGATCAGGCGAATAATGCGTGGCAAAGACCGGGCGACCAAACAAATTTTCCGATGTTAATGAATGGAGGACAAGCCAATGGTTTGGGCGGAACCGCTTTCTTGACCAACAAATCTGCTTTTACCCTGCAATCCATCATTATTGGTTACACTCTTCCAAAAACATTGTTAAGCAGAGCCGGTATTGAAAGCGCACGAGTATATGCAACTGTTGACAACACTTGGCTGTGGTCGGCACGCAGAGGTTTCGACCCACGTGTTAGCGTTGGAGGCGGATCTGGCGTTCAGTATCCGGAAATGAGAACATACTCTCTTGGTATTAACATTAACTTTTAAAACATAAAATCATGAAAACACGTAAAATATTAAACTTATTGGTGGCGAGTTTGCTTGCAACGCTCATGCTGACCACTACATCCTGTAAAAAGGCAATGGACGATCAGCTTACAAATCGTCTTACTGCCGAAGAAGTAGCCGACCTGTTTGCAGACCGGCCGGAAGAAATAAGAGCCCTTGTTGCCGGAGCCCTTGGTAGACTACATTGGTTCTATCCTACCTTTTTCACCGCCACTCGCCACGATGTTGGAAGTATCATGAATGTGGCTTTATCTGGAGATCTTATGACTGAGGACATGACCCAAGCAACATTCGACTGGCACTATTTCGATTACGAAATGGAGAATAATATGTCGACTTATGCTCGTCCCTCATACACATGGGCTATAGGGTATGCCATTATCGGGAGTGCCAATGAAGCGATAGAGTTGGTTAATCCCAATACATCCAACCCTATTTTGCAAGACATATTGGGACAAGCTCTTGCGCTCAGAGCTTTTGGTTACCACATGTTGATTCAACGCTTTCAGCAAACTTACAAAGGTAATGAAAACAGACCAGGCGTTCCCCTTATCATAACAGCCTTTGATGAAGGTTTTCATCTTGATTTGAGCCGTGGTACAGTTCAAAATGTTTATGATCTTATTGAAAGAGACTTAGAATTAGCAATTAGACTTCTAACAGCGAATCGACCTTCAAAAGATTTCATCAATAAGGCTGTAGCTCAAGGCTTGTTGGCTCGCGTTAAGATGTGTATGCATAAATGGGCAGAAGCCGAAGAGTTGGCTCATGAAGCTCGATCAGCTTTCCCGATCATGTCTGGAACAGAAGCCGGTGGTATATTAGATTCGGCTGGTAATTTCACCCAGCTTCCATACGGCTTCAATAACGAAAACAACTCTGAATGGATGTGGGGGGTGAAGTGGACAGTTGAAAACAATATGGTATGGATGTCGTTCCAGTCACATATGGCGAGTGATGGTGATGGCTATGCGGGCCTTGGTTCCTATAAAGCCATGGATAACCGTCTCTACGAGCAAATGGACACAGCTGACGTTCGCAGACGCTTACACTACATGAATGTTGAGGCTGATCTGTTCTACAACACCAAATTCAGAGCTGTTCCCGGATGGGCCATGGACAATATCTATATGCGTTCTTCGGAGATGCTTTTAATTGAAGCCGAAGCTCAAGCTCAACAAGGCAAAAATGCCCAAGCTGCCACCACATTGATGGAGTTGATGAACAGACGCGATCAAAACTACAGAAAAACAGAAGCAACCGTTGAAGACATTTTCCTTCAAAAACGTTTGGAGCTTTGGGGAGAAGGCGTGATCTTCTACGACTACCGCCGTCTCAAAAAAGAAGTAAACAGAATGTATAACACACCGTTCAACAATCACCTAGAACAGGTATATGCATCCGGAACATCTTGGGCTGTAATTTACCAAATTCCGAGAGTGGAAATGGTTGACAATGATTTCATTAATGACCGCGACCAGAATCCAGCAACCGGAAATAACTAATTTATCAATCTATTTATTATCAATCAAAAAAAAATATTATGAAAAAAATAATGTGGATAGCAAGTTTTGCCATGATAGGCTTAGCGCTCATGGTATCTTGCAAAAAAGATAATCTTGAAAACTTAGATCCGATTTTCAAACCGAATTTATCAAAAGCACTTGTTCCATCTATTGTGACAGTTTCTGCAATAACTGCAAATGCGGCTACTTTTACAGCATCTCTTCCTGCAGATTTTGATACTTTGCAATTGGTGGAAAGAGGGTTTCAAATTGCTCTTGATGAAGAATTCAGTGTAATTGTTATGAGTAGATTCCGAACTGAGGATGATTTGCTCAGAAATCCTGTGTTTTCTCGCAGAACACCAGTTGATGCAATAATTCGCGGAACGACATATTATGTGAGAGCATACGCGAGGGGAACCGATGCAGGAACTGCCTTTGGAGAAGGAGTACGCTTTGTAACATTGCCATAATCTGTCTCAAATTGTAATGAAAAAACCGCCTCAGTTGAGGCGGTTTTTTTATGTCCTGAATTTTTCGTATCTTTGCAATATGAAATCGTCCGAACAATTAGATATATTTGGTGCCAAAGTCCACAATTTGCAAAATATTGACCTTTCCATTCCTCGCGACAAACTTGTTGTGATCACGGGTTTGAGCGGAAGCGGAAAATCGTCGTTGGCATTTGATACAATTTATGCCGAAGGGCAACGGCGTTATATGGAAACGTTTTCGGCGTATGCACGGCAATTTATCGGCAATCTTGAACGTCCGGAGGTAGACAAAATTAACGGGTTGAGTCCGGTGATTTCCATCGAACAAAAAACGGTTGGACGAAATCCGCGTTCAACTGTGGGAACGATTACGGAAATCTATGATTTTCTGCGATTGCTTTATGCGCGTGTAGCAGACGCCTATTCGTGCAACACGGGCGAAAAAATGGTGAAATACACTGAAGCACAAATTGTGGATTTACTTCTCGACACCTACAAAAATAAAGATATTATCATTCTTGCGCCTGTGGTGAAAGGTCGGAAAGGGCATTATCGTGAGAATTTTGAACAGATGCAACGTTTGGGATTTTTGAAAGCGCGTGTAGATGGAAAAATTGTGAACATCGAACCGGGTATGATGCTTGATCGTTACAAAACGCATGATATTGATATGGTGATTGATAAAATTATCATCAACAATACGAGCAAAACTCGCGTGGCGCAATCCGTGCAAACGGCGATGAAACACGGCAAAGGCGTGATTGGAGTTTTAGATACGAGCGATGATTCTTACAAACTTTTCAGTAAACATTTGATGTGTCCAACTACCGGAATTTCTTACGATGAGCCGGAGCCCAACACGTTTTCGTTCAACTCGCCTTACGGTGCTTGTCCGCGCTGCAACGGACTTGGCGTCATCACGGAAATTGCGATGAACAAAGTGATTCCGAACGACAAACTTAGCATTCGTCAAGGCGGTATCACACCCATCGGCGAATACAAAAACAACTGGATTTTCAATAAAATCGAAACCATTGGAAAACGTTATAAATTCACATTGGATACACCAATAAAAAACATTTCCAAAGAAGCCATGCAAGCCTTGCTCTACGGCACAGACGAAGTGGTTTATCAGAAAAACGATTATCTCGGTGTTACCGCGAAATTGGATTTGGAATTTCAAGGCATTGTCAATTTTATCAAAGAACACCAAGGCGAAGATAATGCGGTTATTCAAAAATGGATCAGTCACTTTACCAATCAAGTTGAATGTCCGGAATGCTACGGTGCACGCTTGAAGCCCGAGTCGTTGCAGTTTAAAATCCGCGACAAAAATATTGCCGAATTGGCCAACATGGACTTGGTGCAACTCCACGACTGGATTGCCGAAACAGACAAAAAAATCGAAACTCGAAAACAAAAAATTGCTTACGAAATTATTCGCGAAATTCGTACACGAATTGGGTTTTTGTTGGATGTAGGCATTGAATATTTGACGTTGAATCGCTCTGCCGGAAGTCTCTCGGGTGGAGAATCTCAGCGTATTCGTTTGGCTACGCAAATTGGTTCGAAATTGGTTGGGGTGTTGTATATTTTGGATGAACCAAGTATTGGTTTACATCAACGCGATAATTTGCGATTGATCAAAGCGTTGAAAGAATTGCGCGATGTGGGCAATTCCGTTATCGTTGTAGAACATGACAAAGACATGATTTTGGCTGCCGATCACGTCGTAGATATGGGACCGGGCGCAGGTATCAATGGCGGAAAAATCGTAGCGCAGGGCACTCCGAAAGACATTTTGAAGTCGCATACACTCACTTGCGATTATCTCAGCGGACGAAAACAAATTGAAACGCCAAAAACACGTCGAAAAGGAAACGGCAAAACCCTTGTATTGACAGGTGCGACAGGGCACAATCTGAAAAATGTAACCCTCGAATTGCCTTTAGGCATGATGGTTTGCGTAACGGGCGTTTCGGGAAGTGGGAAATCGTCGCTCATCAACGAAACGTTGCACCCGATTTTGAGCAAACATTTTTACCGTTCGGAACAAAAGCCTTTGCCTTACAAAAGTATCGAAGGTTTGGACAATATTGACAAAGTCATTGAAATTGACCAGTCGCCGATTGGTCGCACGCCGCGCTCAAATCCGGTGACTTATATTGGTGTTTTCGATGATATTCGCAAACTCTATGCTTCCCTACCCGATGCCAAAATTCGCGGGTATTTGCCCGGACGATTTTCGTTCAACGTGAAAGGCGGACGTTGTGAAGAGTGCGGTGGCGCAGGCGTGAAAGTGATTGAAATGAATTTTTTACCTGCTGTTCATGTGCATTGCGAAGCGTGCAACGGCAAACGCTACAATCGTGAAACCCTTGAAGTGCGCTATAAAGGGCGATCGATCAATGATGTTCTCAATATGAATATTGATCAAGCCGTAGAATTTTTTGAACATATTCCGCACATCCTACACAAGATAAAAACCTTGCAGGACGTGGGTTTGGGCTATATCACACTCGGACAGCAATCCACCACCCTTTCGGGCGGAGAGGCACAGCGCGTAAAATTGGCTTCCGAATTATCGAAAAAAGACACAGGAAAAACGCTCTATATTCTTGACGAACCTACAACAGGCTTGCATTTCGAAGATGTTCACGTGCTCATGAATGTATTAAACAGATTGGTGAACAAAGGCAACACCGTTTTGATTATTGAACACAATATGGATGTGATTAAACTGGCTGATTATATCATCGACATTGGTCCTGAAGGTGGAGCAGGCGGTGGGAAAATCATTGCTACGGGCACTCCCGAGGAAATTGTGAAAATCAAAGGGAGTTATACGGGGTTTTATTTAAAGGAAAGTTTGTGATATTTCCAATGTAGGGGCGGGGTTTAAACCCGCCCCTACCGGATTTTATTTGTTTGACAGTTTTTCCAACATTTTTTTAATTTCACTTAACTCTTGTTTTATAGTTTCATCTTCGCTTTTCACAGTACGTTTCAACTTCATCAGACCAAGATTGAGTTCAAGTGAAGTTTCTGCTGATGTTGGGAGTCCTGAAAATAGCAATTCGCTGAGTAAACCGCCTGTTGATTCTATAATTTCGGGCTCGATGACTTCTACATCCATTGAATTTAGAGCAATAATATTGTCAGATAATTGCTTTAACTTTGCAAATGTTTCTACAATAGCAATTGTTGTTTGTGTGGCTTGTGGACTTTTTAGGATAGTAGCAAGCATATAAAGTCCTTTCTCTGTGAAAGCCTTGGGCAAAGCTCTTGTCATTTCAAGATTTGCGGTCGAAAATTTCGACCGCAAATCCACAAGCTCTTGATTACTAACTTCAAAAATATACCCATTTGGAAATTTGTCGGGATTGTTTTTGATTGCCTCATTCACACGTTTTGTTTCTACGCCATAAAGCTCTGCCACAGCGGAATCCAAAATAACATTTTGATTTCGAATTGTGATGATCTTGGTGTTCACATCATTGAAGTTGATAAGTTCATTCATGATTTTTGGTTTTTGATTGATATTTTGTTTACGAACGAATATCCGTTCACATATATAACGCTCAATTTTCGATTTTCGTATATTTTTTTACAAAAAAACGCCAAATTGTTGATAACTTCCCGAGTTATTAACAACTTCGAACAAAAAAAGACAGAAAAATTAAAAAAAATCGTATCTTTGCATATATTTAAGAGTTAGGCGTCAGCAGCCGACACTCGTAGCAAACAATAAAATCAAAAAATAACAAAACTAAAACAAAACAAAGGTGGAAAGTGCTTTTTTCATAATAATTGGTATTATTGTGTTTTGTATAATCTTAATCGTAGCAAATAGTAGTAGAGAAACGAAATCACCGTGGAGTTTAGATTCAGTGCAATTTTGGGAAACGGAAAAAAATAGAAAAGAACTTTTGGAAACCGTAACAAAACTTGATAGAGGAACCAGTTCAGAAAGAAATCTGGTGTTAAAACTTTTGAAAAATAGAATACCATCCCAAACAATTTTCCACGACTTGTATCTAAAAAAGCAGAATGGACATTTTTCTCAAATTGACTTAGTTGTTGCTACTACGGCAGGCATTGTTGTATTTGAAGTAAAAGATTATAGTGGTTGGATTTTTGGAACAGGCTATCAGTCGCAATGGACTCAGGTATTGGCGTATGGAAAGCAAAAATATAAGTTTTATAACCCTATAATGCAAAATAATAAGCACATTGCCGATTTGAAAAAACAACGGAAACAATTTGAGAATATTCCATTTTATTCGGTTGTTGTGTTTGACGGAGATTGCAAACTGAGAGATATAAAATTTGTTCCAGAAGGAACCTTCGTTGTTAGAAAGGAAAGGGTTTTAGAGGTTATGAGAATAATACAAACAAGAGAACCCGCCCCATATACAGATAAACACGAAGTGGTTCGAGTGTTTAGAAAGGCTGTTGAAAATGGAACGTGCAAAGAAACAGAAAAACAACATATAGAAAAAGTTACCGATATGCTAGGTAGGCATAGAGTGTTTGATTAGAAAAGGTGCAACCGCCGAACGCCTAACTTGCGGTTTGGCGCAACAACGACAATAAGCCCGCAGAAAAGGCAGTGCGGAGTAGAAAATCACTTTGAGCCGAAAAAAAGTCGTATTTTTGAGCCGAATAATTTTAATAAACGGCTCAAAAAATGTATAATTGACAATTCGCTGGCGGGGGCGTGTGTTAAGATGTATATAATTGCTTTAATTTTTCCCCCAATTCTCCCGATCCAGCGAGCGAAAATGGATGGCTTCCGAAAGGTGGTGAATTTGAATATCCGCACTATCCTCCAAATCAGCAATGGTGCGCGAAACCTTTAGAATTCGGTCGTAGGCTCTTGCTGTTAATCCTAATTTTTGCATGGCTTGCTTGAGAATGTTTCGACAGGTTTCGTTTAATTGGCAATATTCGACAAGGTGTTGAGGCGTCATTTGTGCATTGCAGTGAATGTCGGTATCTTCGGCAAATCGTTCTTCTTGTTTTTGTCGGGCTGCGATTACGCGTTCGCGAATGTTTGCACTACTCTCGACCGATTTCGGCGAATTTAAGATGTTTTCATCAACAGGCGTAACTTCAACATGTAAATCCATTCGATCCAAAAGCGGTCCCGAGATTTTGTTGAGGTATTTTGCTACGATACCTTGCGCGCAGGTGCAAGGTTTCCAAGGATGATTGTAATTCCCGCAAGGGCAAGGATTCATTGCAGCCACAAGCATAAAACTCGCCGGATAATCAATCGACATTCGTGCACGGGAAATACTCACAATTCGGTCTTCCATCGGTTGTCGCAGCACTTCTAACACTTGCCGTTTAAACTCGGGCATTTCGTCCAAAAACAGCACACCATTGTGTGCTAATGAAATTTCGCCCGGTTGCGGAATAGAACCACCACCCACCAAAGCCACGTCCGAAATCGTGTGATGTGGCGCACGAAACGGTCGTGCCGACACCAAACCACGCTGACGTCCAAGTTTGCCCGCTACAGAGTGAATTTTGGTTGTTTCAAGCGCTTCGTGAAGGGTCATCGGTGGTAGAATGGACGGCATGCGTTTAGCCAACATTGTTTTTCCCGAACCGGGAGGTCCGATTAAAATCACGTTGTGTCCGCCGGCAGCCGTAATTTCAAGTGCTCGCTTGAGATTTTCCTGTCCGCGAACATCGGAAAAATCCCAAGCATACTTCACACCGCTGTATTGAAATTCTTTGCGAGCGTTGATTTCCGTGGGTTGTAGATTTTCTTCGCCATTGAAAAAACGAATGACATCCAAAATATGATTTGCACCATAAACTTTCAAAGAACTAACAATAGCAGCCTCTTCGGCATTTTCTTTCGGAAGAATAATCCCTTTGAAACCTTGCCGCAAACTTTCTATAGCGATCGGCAAAGCCCCTTTAATCGGACGCAAACCGCCGTCGAGCGAGAGTTCGCCCATCAAAATATAATCGCCGACATGGTCGTTTTTGATTTGTTCTGATGCTGCCAAAATACCGATAGCCAGCGTCAAATCATACGCAGAGCCTTCTTTCCGAATATCGGCAGGCGCCATGTTAATTACGATTTTCTTTCCCGGAAATCGAAATCCGTTTTGCGAAAGCGCTGATTCGATGCGCTGTTGACTCTCTTTCACAGCGCTGTCGGGCAATCCTACCATTAAAAAATTCACACCGAGTTCAACACTCGTTTCTACTGTAATGGTGATGGCATCTACTCCGTAAATGGCAGAGCCGTAGGTTTTTGTAAGCATAATGTTTTAGTGTTTTAGTTATTTATTGTTAAATTATTTTTCATAAAATTTGGGGTTTTCAAAAATTTTTACTAACTTTGTAGCAGAATTCAAGCCTTGAATTTCATTTCCGTTTCCAATCAAATTGGTCGATTGAACCGAAATGAAATTTAAGGCTTTTTTTTATCAACCCAACGCAATAATTTATCTTTGCTGTTAATCCAATTTATAATACCTTGAACATTATCTTTAGGATATATACTTCGGATGTCATTTATCTCAATACGACCTCTACCTTTGTGTTGCACGCGCATAACAACAATAAAATTATTTTCTCTGTGTTGTAATTCTGTGAGTATAATTTTGCTTCCATCTCTTTTTGTGCTGTCAAAAATTGCAATAGGATAATTTATTGCTTTTGGTAAATTTTTCACGTTTGACAAATCAAATGGATGCCCGAGATCTGCACTTGCTCTGAATATTAACCGCTCTGCACTCATCTCTATAGGCAAATTATCCACTCCGGCACAGCGCAGTGTTTTACCTGCCTTTCCTAATTTATACACATGTCCTTTCGGCAATGTTCCATCAATTTGTTGTTGTAACTCTCGATTAAAACGAGCGTTTAAGATGTTGATGTAATTTTTCATATTTAATTTCCATTTATCTATATAACGCTCGAATTTCGATTTTCGTATATTTTTTTCAAAAAAAAGGTTAAATTGTTAATAAGTTGTCGAGTTATTAACAATTTTTCGTATCTTTGCATCATGTACCAAACTCGAACTTTACATATCGGCACATTGACGCTTGGTGGCGACGCCCCCGTGCGCATACAATCCATGACGAATACGGACACCATGGATACATTCGCTACGGTGGAACAATGCAAACGCTTGGCAGACGAAGGTTGCGAAATCGTCCGCATCACCGCACAAGGCGTGAAAGAAGCCGAAAATTTGGTAAATATCAAATCCTCGCTTATTCAACAAGGTTACAACATTCCGTTAGTTGCAGATATTCATTTTCAGCCGAAGGCTGCAGAAATTGCTGCGGCAATTGTTGAGAAAATTCGGATTAATCCTGGTAATTATATACCCGTACTGGCGTTGCGCGCAACGCCCCAACAGATCATCGAAAAAATTTCACCCTTATTAGAAATTTGCAAAAAACATAAAACCGTCATCCGCGTGGGCGTTAATCACGGTTCATTGTCGGAGCGTATTACGATGAAATTCGGCAACACGCCAAAAGGTATGGTTGAATCGGCGATGGAATTTGTGCGCATCATTCACAGTTTGAATTTTGATAATTTGGTACTTTCGATGAAGGCAAGTCATGTGAAAACGATGGTGGAGGCCACGCGTTTACTGGTTTCGCGATTACAAGCGGAAGGTTTTGATTACCCCATTCACTTGGGCGTCACGGAAGCGGGCGATGGCGAGGATGGACGAATAAAATCAGCCATCGGAATCGGAAGTTTGTTGCTTGATGGTATTGGTAATACCATTCGTGTTTCATTGACTGAAAAACCGGAAAACGAAATTCCGGTTGCGAAAGCCATTTTACAATCTTGCGGAAACCGTGTGTTTGCAGCTGAATACATCGCTTGCCCGTCGTGCGGACGCACACAATACAACATCGAATCTGTGCTACAAGAAGTGAAATGTCGAACCAAACATCTCAAGGGTTTGAAAATTGCTGTAATGGGCTGTATTGTTAATGGACCCGGCGAAATGGCCGATGCGGATTACGGCTATGTGGGCTCAGGTCCCGGAAAAGTTGCCATTTACAAAGGAAAAGAAATCGTTAGAAAAGATGTCGATGCAGAAGTAGCTGTAGATGCACTAATGGACGTAATTGCAAACGGCGAAGCCCTCAGCAAAGTTAATTGCGAATTGTAAATATTAAATTCCGGATTTTTAGCCTTTTATTTTTGCCACTAATCCCGTTAGCACGTTTCCGGGGCCGAGTTCGGTGAATTCGGTTGCGCCATCGGCGAGCATGTTTTTCACCATTTGTGTCCAGCGCACAGGTGCAGTGAGTTGAGCAATCAGATTTGTTTTGATAGATTGCGGATCGGTGTGTGGTTTGGCATCCACGTTTTGGTATATCGGGCAAATCGGCGTTTGAAAAGCCGTTTGGTTGATTGCCGCTTGCAGTTCTTCGGCTGCCGGTTGCATCAATGGCGAGTGAAACGCTCCACCCACTTTCAGTGGCAATGCGCGTTTGGCACCGGCTTCTTTCAGTTTTTCGCAAGCGATTTCTACGCCTTTGATGGTTCCGGAAATAACAAGTTGTCCCGGACTATTGTAGTTTGCCGGTACTACGATGAGCCCTTCGACTCCGCTCAGGGCACGGCTGTCGAGCGGAGTCGAAACATCCTTGCAAATTTGTTCCACAACTTCGTCATCCAATCCAAGAATCGCCGCCATAGTCGATGGTTGCATTTCACACGCGTGTTGCATAGCGCGTGCACGCGCGTACACAAGACGCAAGCCATCTGCAAAAGACAAACTTTTTGCAGCCACCAATGCCGAAAACTCGCCAAGCGAATGCCCGGCCACCATATCGGGTTTGAAACTTTCCAAACATGCTGCTGCAATCACGCTGTGTAAAAACACAGCCGGTTGCGTTACTTTGGTTTGTCTTAAATCCTCATCCGTTCCCGAAAACATCAAATCGGTAATTCGAAATCCTAAGATTTCATTTGCTTCTTCAAACAAGTTTTTCGCTTTCGGATATTGATCATAGAGGTCTTTCCCCATTCCAACAAATTGAGCACCTTGGCCCGGAAAAATGTATACGTGTTTCATGGTTTTTTGTTTTTTTCTTATACAAAAGTACAAAAAGTTTCACAAACATACAAATTTTTTATTAAAAAGGGTTTAATAAAATTTTTTGGCTGTTTCAAAAAAAATGTGTATTTTTGCATCAAAATACATGTCCACAATTACTTTAAATAACATGCTCTTCTTTGCTCACCACGGCTGTTTCGAAGCCGAGCGTGTGGTGGGAACGCGGTTTTGTGTTAACCTCTCATTTGATGTAGACACTGCAAAAGCTGAGCATTCTGATGATATTACCGATACGGTAAGTTATTTGGATGTTTATCAAATTGTGAAAACCGAAATGCAAATTCCATCGAATCTTTTGGAACATGTGGCAAGACGTATCGCAAACGCCGTTTCTCGCGAATTTCCAAAAATTTCGAATATCGTTGTGGAAATTCAGAAATTGAATCCGCCGTTGGGGGGGGAAATCGGCAGTGCCTGTGTAAAAATTACGAATTAGTTCGTCATCCCGAGCGTAGTCGAGGGATCCCCCTGCTACAAGGGGATGTTTCGACTTCGCTTCGCTCCGCTCAACATGACGACGCAATTCATTTTTTTTTCGTATCTTTGCATCTTAAAACTCAAAACAATGGAAGAAAAATCCCTAAATTTTTTAGAAGAAATCATCGAAGCCGACTTAAAATCGGGCAAACACAAAACCGTTCACACTCGCTTTCCGCCTGAGCCTAACGGTTATTTGCACATTGGTCATGCTAAATCCATTTGCTTGAATTTCGGATTGGCAATCAAATATGGCGGAAAATGCAATTTGCGTTTTGATGATACAAATCCTACAAAAGAAGAAGTCGAATATGTTGAGTCGATTCGCGAAGACGTGAAATGGCTTGGCTTTCAGTGGGACGGCGAATATTTTGCTTCGGATTATTTTCAACAACTTTACGATTGGGCGATACAATTGATTAAAGATGAAAAAGCCTACGTATGCGATCTTACGCAAGAGCAAATCAGTATCTATCGCGGCACACCTCAAACTCCGGGAACAGAAAGTCCATACAGAGATCGTTCGGTTGAAGAAAATCTGGATTTGTTCGAACGTATGAAAAACGGCGAATTTCCGGATGGTACGAGAGTTTTGCGTGCAAAAATTGATATGGCTTCACCCAATATGCAGTTTCGCGATCCGGTGTTATACCGAATTTTACACAGCGAACATCATCGCACCGGAAATGCTTGGTGTATCTACCCTATGTATGACTACGCACACGGTCAAAGCGATTCAATCGAAAAAATTACGCACTCAATTTGCACGTTGGAATTTGATGTGCATCGTCCGCTCTACGACTGGCTTATCGAGGCTTTGAACATTTTTCCGTCGCATCAATACGAATTTGCTCGACTCAATATTAATTACACGATTATGAGTAAACGTAAGCTATTACAATTGGTGGAAAATAATCACGTTTGGGGTTGGGACGATCCGCGAATGCCTACTATTAGCGGACTTCGCAGAAGAGGCTACACACCTGCATCGCTACGATTATTTGCCGAAAAAATCGGTGTTTCGAAACGCGACAATGTGATTGATGTAAGCCTTTTGGAATGGTGTGTTCGCGAAGATTTGAACCAAACCGCACAGCGCGTGATGACCGTTTTGAATCCTCTAAAAGTCGTAATTACCAACTATCCTGAGACTTCGACTTCGCTCAGTCACCAATCCGGGTCGTTGAGCGGAGTCGAAACGACCGAGCCTTACACCGAATACTTAGACGCTATAAACAATCCCGAAAATCCTGACGCAGGTACACGGAAAGTACCGTTTTCTCGCGAACTTTACATCGAACGTGAAGATTTTATGGAAGTGCCGGAAAAGAAATTTTTCCGCTTGGCACCCGGTGTTGAAGTGCGTTTGCGCTATGCGTATTATATCACGTGCAACGAAGTGATCAAAGATGCTGAAGGCAATATTGTTGAATTGCGCTGCACGTACGATCCGCAAACCAAAGGCGGTGGTTCGCCCGATGGTAGAAAAGTGAAAGCAACTTTGCATTGGGTTTCCGCAAATCATGCCATCGACGCGGAAGTTAGATTATTTGACAGGTTGTTTTCTGTTGCCAATCCTGACGACGTAGAAGAAGGAAAAACGTTTATTGACAACATCAATCCGAATTCGTTGCAAGTGTTAAGTAATTGTAAAATCGAACCATTTATCAAAAGTACAAAACCGTTGGATCATTTTCAGTTTGAGCGGTTGGGGTATTTTACAACGGATAAGGATAGCAAAGAAGGGCAGTTAGTATTTAACCGTACGGTTTCACTGAAAGATTCGAAATAGCAAGGAGATTCCTCGACTACGCACACTTCATGTGCTTCGCTCGGAATGACGGGCATTTTACTAATAGTGGAGAGGGAGAGGATTTGGCGGCAAAGCCGCCAAATCCTCTCCCTCTCTTCTTTTTCTCTTATCTTAGCGCTTCGTCATGTCGAGCGGAGCGGAGCGAAGTCGAGACATCCCCTTGTTATTACTTTATTACGCCAAGTTCTCGACCCACTTTCGTAAACGCCGCAATCGCCTTATCAAGATGTTCTTGCGTGTGCGCCGCAGACAATTGTACCCGAATACGCGCCTGGTCTTTCGGAACAACGGGAAAGAAAAATCCGATTACATAAATGCCTTCGTCCAAAAGCTTAGCAGCCACTTGTTGCGAAAGTTTGGCATCATAAAGCATTACCGCACAGATCGCGGATTGCGTGGGTTTAATGTCGAAACCTGCTGCTGTCATTTTTTCGTAAAAATAGGCTGTATTTTCGTGTAAGCGGTCTTGCAATTCGTTGGTTGATGCAACCATGTCAAACATTTCTATTCCCGCAGCAGCCACCATTGGCGGAATTGAATTGGAAAATAAATACGGACGCGAACGCTGACGAAGCATGTCGATAATTTCTTTTTTTCCTGTTGTAAAACCGCCAATTGCGCCACCAAAGGCTTTTCCGAGCGTTCCGGTGATGATGTCAATTTTACCCCAAGCATTAAATTGTTCGCTCACACCGCGACCTGTTTTACCAACCACACCGGCCGAATGACTTTCGTCAACCATCACCAAAGCATTGTATTTTTCCGCTAAAGCGATGATTTTATCCATCGGTGCAACATTGCCGTCCATTGAAAATACACCATCGGTAACAATCATTCTGTAACGTTGGGCTTGCGCTTCTTTCAAGCAATTTTCCAATTCTTCCATATTTGCATTGGCATAGCGATAGCGTTTGGCTTTGCAAAGACGCACACCATCGATGATTGATGCGTGGTTCAACGTGTCTGAAATAATAGCGTCTTCTTCACCAAGCAAGGTTTCGAAAAGTCCAGTATTAGCATCAAAACAAGCCGCATAAAGAATAGCATCGTCCATTCTGAAAAATTCGGAAATTTTGGCTTCCAACGTTTTGTGCAAGTCTTGTGTGCCACAGATAAAGCGCACAGACGACATACCATAGCCACGCTCGTCTAAGGCTTTTTTTGCAGCAGCGATCAACTTTGGATTGTTTGATAATCCGAGGTAATTGTTCGCACAGAAATTTAAGACTTCTTGTCCGCTGTTCACTTTGATTTCAGCAGTTTGCGGTGTGATGATGACACGTTCTTTTTTGTACAATCCTGCGGCTTCAATCGCAGCGAGTTCGTCTTGGAGATGTTTTTGGAAAGTTCCTAACATGGTAATTGAGAATTGAGAATGAAGATTTACTTTATTTTTTTGCAAAGATACGAAAAAAAATGAAATGGCATTTCATTTTTTTTCGTATCTTTGTACCTTATATTATGCAACACTTAGATACTTATAAAACCAAAGGTTTGCGAAAAGCCTTAGTCGAAGAACTGAAAGCCAAAGGCATAACCTCCCTTTCGGTACTTTCTGCTATTGAAAAAATTCCGAGACATTTGTTTATTGATTCGTCTTTTTTGGAATTTGCCTATCAAGATAAAGCGTTTCCAATCGGTGAAGGTCAAACGATTTCGCAACCATTTACCGTTGCCAAACAATCGGAACTTTTGCAAATCAAACCTAAGGAGAAAGTCTTGGAAATCGGCACGGGTTCGGGCTATCAATGTTGTGTATTGTTGGAATTGGGCGCAAAAGTGTTTACTATTGAACGTCAACGCAATTTATATCTCAAAACCAAAGATTTACTAACCAAATTAAATTACAACGCCAAGTGTTTTTACGGTGATGGTTATGCCGGATTGCCGAATTTCGCGCCGTTCGATAAAATTATCGTAACGTGTGGCGCACCATACGTGCCCGAAGCATTGAAACAGCAACTAAAAATCGGCGGGATCATGGTCATTCCCGTGGGCGAAAATTTCCAACAAATGCAAGTTTATACCAAATTATCGGATACCGAATTTTCGTGCGAGGAGCATGGGGATTTTCGGTTTGTGCCGATGTTGGAATCTCGAAAATAATAACGCAAAAATAAATTCCAATGTTTCCAGAACATACGCTAATCGCCATACTTATTTACTTTTTAATCGCTTATCTCATCGGTTCAATTCCTAACGCAGTTTGGATTGGAAAAGTGTTTTACGGTAAAGACGTTAGAAACGAAGGCAGTAAAAATGCCGGTGCAACGAATACGTTTCGTGTTTTAGGTTGGAAACCGGGGTTGTGCGTGTTGTTATTGGACTTGTTCAAAGGAATGCTTCCGGTGATGTTTTTTTATCGTGTCTTTTGGGTAATAGATATTGATCCTGATATTGGTTATATGCCGCTATATTATTGGCTTTGGGATTATGGTGAAATTATTGTAGCTATTGTAACAGTACTTGGACACGTGTTTCCCATTTATGTTGGTTTTCGTGGAGGAAAGGGCGTTGCAACGTTGGTGGGTGTGTTGATTATGCTGTTTCCTCAAGTATTTTTAATTGTAGCAGGAATCTTTTTTGGCACATTTTTTCTATCGCGATATATTTCTTTATCGTCGATGTGTGCTGCAATTTCTCTGCCTTTGTTTTATGGATTGTGGCTTATTATATTCAAAGATTATCATTTTTTTGAAGCAATTATTGACCGTCCATTGATGCAATTCGCAATTTTAATCGCCATTTTCGTTCCGCTTACGCATATCAAAAATATCAAACGTTTGATTCGTGGCGAAGAACCGAAATTTGTGTTCAAAAAACATTCAACCCATGACCAACCTCAAGCTTAAATCTTTCAAAAGCCTTTCGCTTAGCGAATTTGGTTTGTGGCTACTCATTCCTTTTGCAAGTTTGACCAGTCATACGTGGTTGCCGATACCACCAACTATGGTATTGCTTTTGGGGGCAATCGTGTGTTGGTTTGTTTTACAAATGCAAGACCGTCATTCCGAGCGTAGTCGAGGAATCTCCCAGAATCAAGGGGATGTCTCGACTTCGCTCGACATGACGACCTCTCGTAAAGAAGTCATCATCGTTTTTAGTGTTTTCACGCTTTATATTTTCGTTTCGCAATATCTCATAGATGCCCCATTTCGACGGTATATGGGAGTTGTGCTTGCGCCCTTGTACTTGCTTCTTATGCTGAGTTTTTCCGAACATACCTCAACCGGTTTTTTGAAAAAATTGGGCGAAAAATTTATTCGATATTCGCTCGTTATTCTATCTGTTGAAGCCATTCTGCGATATGCTTGGTCTTTTTATTTAATTAGTCAAGGCGAAAATTATGAACATGGCTTTTATCAATTCAAATTTGGCGGTCCGATGTATCATGCAAGCAATATGGTTGCCTTGCATTTGATTGTTTTATTATTTTTCATGCTTTGGTGGGGACGTACGCAAAAAAAATCAATGAAAAAAGAACTGACTATTGCGTTTGTTCTTCTTGCATTAACCCTTTCCAGAGCAGCCATTCCTTCTGTTTTTGTAGGATTGATTTATTACCGTTTTTTTCGAGATTTAAATTGGGAAAAAGCATTGCTGATTTTCTTTTTATTTTGTATTGTCGCACTTGTAAGTCTTTTGGTGCTTATGGATTTGTTTTTCGATGGAAGTTTTCAAAGTAAGTTTTTAATTCTTCAAGAATCGCTTGAATACTACAAAACCGCAAACCTGAAACAAATTTTGTTTGGCATTGGATTTTATGAAACGGGATACATCATGACCCATTATGCGCACAATTATTTCCTATTGTTTTTTATGGAATCCGGTGTGATTGGATTTCTTTTACTCTGCACAACCTGGTTTTATCTCATTAAAACAACCCGCGGTGTAGCCATCATTATTTTACTGCCGTTCTTTATTCAAGCGAATTCCGAAGGCTCTACATTTATGCCGTATTTCTACGTTGCAATGGCTTTTTTAGTCTTATTTTCAAATCGAAAATTAGAATCATGATACCCCAAAAAATACACTTCTGTTGGATCAGTGGCGATCCCTATCCTCCGTTAATTCAGCATTGCATAGATTCTTGGCCTAAGTATTTGCCCGACTACGAATTTGTGCTTTGGGATGCGAAAAGTATTCAATCGATGACTTGCGATTGGCTAAGAGGTGCAGTAGAAGCCAAAAAGTACGGCTCAATAGCTGATTATGTGCGATTGCACGCCCTCTACCACGAAGGCGGAATTTATTTGGATGCCGATGTTGAAGTGCTTAAAAATTTTGATGATTTGCTTTCGTTCAAATCGTTTATCGGACTTGAGCATAGCGGAGATTTCGAAGCTGCTGTCATCGGAGCCGAACCTCATTTAGATTGGGTTGGGCATACTTTGAAACAATTTCAAAACACACCGTTTCTGAATGAACGCGGAGCGATGAACCTTCAACCGCTTCCGTCTGCGCTCAACAGCATACTTTCGGAGTATTTTCACTGTAAAAAAAATCATTTTTTAGATTTGAAATCCGACCAACTTCACGTGTTTTCGGAAGCATATTTTTCGCCCAAAAATCTACATACCGGAAAAATCAAAACCTTTCCACAAACCTACACTATTCATCATTTTGATGGTGGATGGTTTAATAGAGATTGGAAATTACGCATTAAGACAACACTCCATAAAATACTTATCCTGCTCTTTGGGCAGAAAGGGCATAACGCAATTATAAACAAAATACGACAAATTTCAAAATGAACATTTTAGTTACCGGTGGAGCCGGCTTTATAGGTTCACATCTTTGCGATGCACTAATCAGCGAAAATCACAACTTGACTGTGGTTGACAATCTCATCTTGGGACGAAAAGAGAATATCGAACATCTGCAAAATCATCCCAATTTTCGTTTTGTAAAAGAGGATTTGTTAGATATGGCAACTATCGACAACTTATTTGCAGATAGTGCATTCGATGCAGTATTTCACATGGCTGCCAATTCCGACATCCAAAAAGGTGGAAAAGATCCTGTAGTGGATTATGAATTGACGTTCATGACCACATTCAAGGTGCTGCAATGTATGCGTAAACACAACGTGAAACAATTTATTTTCGCTTCTACATCTGCTATATATGGTGAAACTAACGATTTATTAACCGAAAACTATGGTCCGCTTTTGCCCGTGTCGAATTATGGCGCAAGTAAGTTGGCTTGCGAAGCCTTTATCAGTGCGTTCTGCGCCAATTACGGTATTCAAGCATGGATCGTGCGATTTCCAAATGTGGTGGGTGAGCGGTTTACACATGGCGTCATCTACGATTTTATTCATAAACTCAAAAAAAATCCGAATGAATTGGAAGTATTGGGCAATGGCGAACAATACAAACCTTATGTTTATGTAAAAGATTTGGTAAATGGTATTTTGTTTGTGTGGCAACATACTTCGGAAAAGCTGAATGTTTACAATTTAGGTGTGGATTCGCGAACCAAAGTTAAGGAAATCGCTCAAATGGTGATTGATGCTATGGGCTTGAACGCCCGCATAACGTACACCGGTGGCGATAGAGGCTGGATTGGCGATGTACCCGAATTTCGCTACGATCTCGCAAAAATTCACCATTTAGGCTGGAAAGCTGAAAGAACATCGAACGAAGCGGTGCGTTTATCTATTGAGAAGGCACTGGAAATAATCAAATAATATTATTTTATGAAAACAAAAAATAAAGACATAACTTTGAAAGCAAAAATTGCAAGTTTTATCAATGCGGTTATTTTAAAAAAAATAGGACTTGTGGTATGTCGCTTTATGTCAAGTATCGGCAGAAAAAGAGCGGATTATGTGTATCGTGCTTCGGATTATATGCGTGTTTCATCGCTCGAACTTGTCGCCAATGAAATCCATGAAAATAACGTTGCCGGTAGTGTTGCCGAATTGGGTGTGTTTCGCGGAGAATTTGCTAAACTAATAAATATAGCGTTTCCGGATCGTAAACTTTATCTGTTTGATACATTTGAAGGTTTTGATGAAAAAGATGTTACAATAGAACACAGCCCGAAATCAAATGTAGAGGATTTTTCAAATACCAGCATTGAACTTGTTTTGAATAAGATGAAGTATCGTGAAAATTGTATTGTAAAAAAAGGATATTTTCCCCAATCGTCGGAAGGAATTGAAGACACATTTGCTTTTGTTAGTATTGATGCAGATTTGTACGAACCTATATATAACGGGCTTTGCTATTTTTATCCGAGATTGAATAGAGGTGGCTATATATTTATTCATGATTATAACGACGGGACAACCTATACTAGAGTGAAAGAAGCGGTAAAAAAATACTGTTTTGAACATAACATAACCTATTTTCCCTTAAGCGATCATTATGGGAGCGCAATAATAATGAAATAGACAAAAAAAATACTGAGAATAATATCGTTTGGTAAATAAAGTTTGTTTAATTCAAAAAAAATGTTGTATATTTGCTTCGTGGATTTTCGTTGAGGAAGATTTCTCTAATTTTTGATGCGCTTACTTCAAACCTAAAAAATCTAAATTAGAAATTTTCAACATGTCGGGTACACTTGTAAGCAAGAACTCAAAATTCCACAAACCCTCTAAATATAAATCGGTCGGACTTACCCGATGGTATTTATTTGGTGAAGGTATCCACTGAAAACAATAGTGTTACAAAAAGGATCGTTTTACAGAAATAAAAAGCACTAAGCTGAAAAAACATTAAATGAAGCCGTGCGTTTATCTATTGAAAACGCACTAAAAACCATGAGTTTCATAATATATTTGGTTTTTTCCTGAAAAATGACTATCTTTGCAGGTTATGATTATCACAAGAACCCCTTTTAGAGTGTCATTTGTCGGTGGAGGCTCCGACCTTCCGGCGTTTTATCGGAAAAATGGAGGAGCTGTACTTAGTACAACCATAGACAAATACATGTTTATTGCCATTAACTCTTCTTTCGAAGCAAAAAAAACGCAATTGAAATATTCAAGAACGGAATTGGTAGACGACATCAACAATATTAAACATCCGATATTTCGTGAAGCCTTGAAATTTTACAATGTTTCAGGTGTTGAACTTTGTTCGATTGCAGATATTCCTTCAGGTAATGGGCTTGGATCCAGTAGTTCATTTACTGTGGGTTTACTGCTTGCCATCAATGCCTATCAAGGGAAATCTCTTACATCCGAACAATTGGCTTCTCTCGCTTGTCACATAGAAATGGAGCGATTGGAAGAGCCTATCGGCAAGCAAGATCAATACGCTGCAGCATACGGAGGACTCAATTTTATCACATTCCGCCCTGACGAAACGGTAAATGTGGAAAAAATTAGCATGAGCGACGAGAAAAAAAAGGAACTCGAAGACAATCTGCTGCTGGTTTATGTGGGTGGCGGGCGCTCAGCAAGCGTTATTTTGCAACAACAAAGTCAAAACCTCAGTCTTTCCGATAAATTTGTTGCACAACAGCAAATCGTTGCTCTTGCTTACAATTTGCGCGATGCTCTGCAAGCTAACAATCTCGACGACTTCGGTCGTATCTTGCATGAAAACTGGCTACTGAAAAAAACTCTTGCTACCAATATCTCCAGCGAGCATATCAATTCCATTTACGAACAAGGAATCGCGGCAGGAGCAAGCGGTGGTAAGTTGTTGGGTGCCGGTGGTGGAGGGTTTATTCTGTTTTATTGTCCAAAAGAGAAACAAGAAAAATTTTGTGAAGCCATGAAACCATATCATAGAACACCTTTTAAATTTGACAACTCCGGATCAAGAATCATTTACTCACAAGAAAATAGTTGCCATGGATTTTAAAAAAGGTATCACCATCTATCTCGACAGATTGAAAAAATCCATAGATACCATTCCTGTCGAAGAATTGAACAACCTAATGAACCTATTGCATACTGCTCGGAATGAGGGGCGTCAAGTTCTGATTATGGGCAATGGAGGATCGGCTGCTACAGCATCGCACGTTGTGTGTGATTTCAACAAAAGTTTGTCCTACAACAAATCCAAACGATTTAAATTCATTTGTCTTAACGATAATATTCCTACTTTGATGGCTTACGGCAACGATGTTTCTTACGATGATATCTTTGTAGAACCTTTGAAAAATTTTTTGAATGAAGGTGATTTGGTTATCGGGTTGTCCGGATCGGGAAATTCCAAAAATGTAATCAAAGCTTTTGAATACGCCAACAAGTACAATGCCGTTACTATTGCTCTAACCGGCTACGATGGCGGAAAGTTGAAACAACTTGCCAAACACAATATCCATATTCCCATCAACGATATGCAAATTGTAGAAGACTTGCACACAGTTCTAAACCACTGCATGATGAAAATTTTACATGACCATATCGATTAAACTATGTCAGAAACAGCAAATCATACACCTTTAGTATCGGTAGTGATGGCTACTTTTAACGAAACGCCTGAAATGATCAGCACTTCGATAAATAGTATATTACAACAAACTCTCCGTGATTTTGAATTGCTGATTATCGACGACAGCACGAATACGGAAACCATACAAGCTATCGACACTTTTGCGGAAACCGATAATCGTATACGAATTATTCGCTCAACAACTCGTTTTGGCTTTGTGCCGGCTCTCAATGAAGGTTTGCGATTAGCAAAAGGTAAATTTATTGCCCGTATGGATGGCGACGATATATCGGAACCTACGCGTTTGGAAAAAGAAGTTGCTTTTTTTAATCAATATTCCAATATTGCCGTTGTAGGAACTTTTATATACCTTATTGATGAGGAAGGGAAAATAATCTCATCACGCGAATACCCGCTAACCAAAAAGCAAATTCGCAAAAAAGCCATTTTTCGCAGTCCTCTTGCGCATCCCACGGTTATGATGCGACGAAGCCTTATTGATGACGGATTCTTCTATAATCCAGACTTCAAAAAAGCAGAAGATTATGAATTGTGGCTTCGACTTATGCGCAACAACTATGTTTTCGGTAATTTGAATGAAAAGCTTTTGCGTTACCGAATCCTTACTAACATGACACAAAAACGAAACAAACAGCACTTTTTTTACGCTTTAAAAGCAAAATGGAAAAACTTCGACTTCGGCCACCCTTTAACATCTACATTAAGTGTTATTTTCGGATGCATGATATATCTGTCTCCGGCTTTTGTCTTGCGTCGTTTGTATAACATAGAAAATAACCAATCATAATCAAAAAAACAATTCACAAACTATGGATACGTCTATTCTGATTGCTTTAGTAAAAGTCATTTCGATAGTCTTGATTTCAGGAATTATCGTCCTGCGAACTATTCCTACAATTAATTATATTGCTCATTCAAAAGGGCTTTTGAACGCTCCCGGAGAACGCACATCACATCGCTATAAAACACCAAATCTTGGCGGAATTTCCATTTTTCTTGCCGCTTGTATCACTTCGCTTCTCTTTATTTACGACGATTTTTTAGTTTTTAAATCCATTTATTTAGCTTCGATTATCATCTTTTTTGTTGGTCTTAAAGATGATATTATTTTACTTTCTCCTTGGAAAAAACTATTAGCCCAATTTGCTGTTGCCGCTTTGATTGTAATAAGCAATCTGCGTTTTACTCATACTTTTTCGCTCTTCGGATTTGATCTCTTTAGTGACATCTTTTCCATCATCATAACCATTGGTTTTATCGTTAGTATCATCAACGCGATTAATCTCATCGACGGAATTGACGGATTGGCCGCTTCCATCGGTAGTTTAATTTTAGGTGTTTTCGGGATATTTTTTTTCATCAACGGGCTTTACAGTTGGAGTTTCTATTGCGCAGGCATGGTTGGCGCATTATTGGCATTTTTTCAATACAATGTATTTGGACTTCGCAATAAAACATTTATGGGTGATTCAGGGTCTTTATTACTTGGTTTAAGTATCGCTGTTGCCACCATCATGTTTTGGGAAGCCAATGCCGATAAAACACTTCCTTTTACGCTACGAAACGCTCCTGCCATCGCATTCGCCGTAATTATCATTCCTGTGTTTGATGTGGTACGTATATTCTTTTATCGAATTGTTCACCGCCTTTCGCCCCTTTCGGCCGATCGCAATCATTTACATCATCGAATTGTCGACATTGGATTTTCACATTTTCAAACGTCCATGATTCTAACAGCACTCAATGTGTTGATGATTGCCATTGCCTTTGGTCTTAGTTTCTTTTTTGGAACCATTTGGACGACTCTTATTTTAGTCGTTTTGATGAGCCTTTCTGTGGCTCTAATTAACAAAATCTATAAGAAAAAAGGAAAAAAAACAAAGGTATGACAAATTGCATTTCAATTTATTATCCTTGAATATCTTTCACGTTGAGTTGAATAGAAACTTTTCCATTCCAATCGTTTTCTTCAAGTTGATAAGCAATACTAAACGGTTTTCCGCTCTTAATTAATGCTTCTTGATCAGCTTGTTGAAACGCAATACCATCTATCAGATAGCTTTGTTTATTGTTTTGAATTAGTGAAAGTTTAAGGTGTTTTTGGCCAACAATTTTGGAATTTCCTCCATCTACAACATCTCGTGTTTCAAATGTCGGATTGGGGTTTTTAGTACCAAATGGCGCAAACTTTTTAAGATTGTCAAAAAACGTCCGTGTGATCACACAAAAATCTATTTCGGCGTCGATTTCTACCTTCGGAATAAGCGATTCTTCCGCCAATTGTTCGGTGGCCACTTTTTCGAAATTTTGGCAAAATGCATCAAAATTTTCTTCTTTGATGGATAATCCTGCAGCATATTTATGACCACCCCAATGTTCAATCAAATCACTACAAGCCTCGATGGCCGAATAAATATCAAATCCTCCAACAGATCGCGCCGAACCGGTAATCAACTCGCCCGATTTGGTAAACACAATCGTTGGACGATAGTAAAATTCCGTCAATCGCGAAGCTACAATACCAATTACGCCTTTATGCCACGACGGGTCGTAAACCACTGTAGTTTTAGCCGTTTCGGAGATTTTTCCTGAATCAAAATGAGCTAAAGCTTCTTCTGTAGCTTTAGAATCAAGTACTTTACGTTCCTTGTTATATTCATCAATTTCTTTGGCAAAAATTTCCGAGCGTTCGATACTATCGGCAAGTAGAAGCCGAACAGCATTTTTTCCGCTTTCCATGCGGCCTGCAGCATTGATCCGAGGACCAATTAAAAACACCAAATCCGTAATTGTCAATTCTCGATTGAAATACATATTCGGATCACCCTTGCTGCTTTTCACCACATTCGAATATTTCAAGATTGACTCAAATGCCGGACGAGGTTTGGTATTGATTTGCTTCAATCCATAATACGCCAAAATCCGATTTTCGCCGGTAATAGGTACCACATCTGAGGCAATACTTACCACTACCATATCCAAATAGTCGTAAATTTCCGTTTCCGGAATGCCATATCTTCGACAATAAGCCTGAATAATTTTGAAACTGATTCCACATCCCGAAAGGTGTTTGTATGGATATTCGCAATCGGGACGTTTTGGATCCAAAATCGCATAACCAGCAGGAATAATGTCGCCCGAGCGATGGTGGTCGCCCACAATGACGTCAATTCCCAAACTATTGGCTAATTCGATTTCCTTATTGGCTTTAATCCCGCAATCTAAAGTGATAATCAGCGAAAAATTATGGTCTTTAGCATATTCAACAGCGGAGGCATTTAAGCCATAGCCGTCATTGTAACGATCGGGGATGCGGTATTCGATTTGACGCGTGTTCAAATCGCTCATGTCCACATTCGGTTGTTTCGATAAAAACGAAAACATCACGGCCACTGCAGTCGTCCCGTCCACATCATAATCGCCGTAAACCAAAATACGTTCTTTATTCTGCAAAGCCCTGTGAATGCGCTCTACAGCCTTGTCCATATCCTTCATCAAAAATGGGTCGTGAAGTTGTGAAAGTTGCGGATTAAAAAATGAATTAGCGTCTTCAGCCGTGGTAATACCACGCCGAACCAAAAGACTCGCCAAAGTTCGGTCGAGTTTCAGCTCATCCGCCAACCTATTAACAATTTCATTATCAACCGGTTCTTTCCTTACCCATTGTTTTTTCATTTAATTTATTCCTGTTTCAGACTACAAAGGTACAAAAAAATTATGAATTACGAATTACGAATTACGAATTATTTTTGAAACTCTCAAATTTTATCTAAAAATCAATGTATTAAAAAATTTAAATTCTCAATATTTAAAATTTAACTTTGTTGAAAGCTTCATCGTTCAATTAAATTTTCGTATCTTTGCAAATTCATAATTTGTAATTTGTAATTAATTATGCGTTACCAAAAAATAGAATCCTACGATCCGAAAACGACTGAAAAGTTAGCCGAAAACTACAAATCCATTTTGTCATTAATTGGTGAAGATCCCGAACGCGAAGGGCTTCACGATTCGCCCGAACGAATGGCTCAAGCCACGTTGTTTTTCACGCAAGGCTACGAACAAGACCCTCAGAAAATCATTGAATCGGCAATGTTTGAAGAGGATTACAAACAAATGGTAGTTGTAAAAGACATTGAAATTTATTCGCTTTGCGAACATCATTTGGTTCCGTTTTTCGGAAAGGCACATGTGGCCTACATTCCTAACGGTTGGATTTGCGGATTGAGTAAAATTCCTCGTATGGTTGAAGCTTACGCGCGACGCTTACAAGTACAAGAACGACTCACACGTCAAATTAAAGAATGTTTGCAACATACGTTGAATCCTCTCGGCGTGGCTGTAGTGATTGAAGCTCGCCACTTGTGCATGAGCATGCGTGGCGTGCAAAAACAAAATTCCATCACGACAACATCGGATTTTTCAGGGGCGTTTCTGAAAAATGTATCCACACGAGATGAGTTTATGCAGCTTATTTCTTCCGACCTAATTAAAAACTAAAAGTTAAGAGTTAAGAACTAAGAGTTAAAAGTGAAATAATAACAACGAGGCGAAGCCACTCTTAACTTTTAGTTCTTAGTTCTTAACTCTATATAATAACAAATCAACAATGAAAACAGTTTTCACTAATGGTTGTTTTGACATTCTCCATAGAGGGCATGTTGAATATTTGCAAAAAGCCAAAACATTTGGCGATAAACTTGTTGTTGGTTTAAACAGCGATGCTTCCGTGCGTCGATTGAAAGGCGAAGCGCGCCCAATTCAAGACCAAGAATCGCGAAAAATTATATTGGAAGCCTTGCGTTGTGTAGATGAAGTGATTATTTTCGATGAAGACACACCTTACGAACTCATCAAAAAAGTTCAACCTGATGTATTAGTCAAAGGTGCTGATTACAAGCCTGAAGATATTGTTGGCTACGATATTGTGAAAGCCAAAGGTGGCGAAGTGCATACCGTTGAGTTTGTGGAGGGGCATTCTACCTCAGGGATTGTAAATCGTTTGTAAAAGTTCACCCGCCCTTATCGATAATTGTGACGAAAAATTTGCAAATGGGGGCGGGTAAACCCCGCCCCTACAAATATTATTTCAATTCCAAAACCCGTTCCGTCCGATTAATCGTAAATTCCCCAAGTGGTTTTAAAGCCTCGGCATTCAAGATAAGCGGAGCAGGAAGTTCAGATGCTACTGTAACCGAAACGTTGTGTAAAATGGTTTTCCCAATTCTCAATTCACGTAGTGTAATTACTGCATTTTTTACGAAATCACCCTCTTCATCGAATGATTTTTCGCCATCTCTGAAATCATTTCTATTGATTTTTCCGGTGCGCAAAAGTCGCATGGCATCTTCGGTTCCGATAAGATTATGTTTCGCTTTTTCATCGTAAACAAACGTGAAACTTGTTCCATTCACGACGACAGCTATTTCAGGCAATCCGTTCGGATTGATGCGGAACGGTATTCTTTTATCATCTTCTATCGTTGCTAATCGCACTAAACTTTCAAGCGATGTCGTCGGGCTTCCTTCGGCAGGAGGAATGAAGTCTTCGCGCAAAATACTAAACTCGGTTCGGCGATTGAGTTGGTGAGCTATTTCCTGTTGATTTCTAGGTAGATTTTGGATAAAATCATCGGTCAAAATGTCCCCTGCAGAAAGTTCAAGCGTCACTCCGTCAAGCGTTTTAGAAAAATTTGTTAAAAATACTCGAGGCGCTCGCGAACCATAACCTTTCGCTACCAAACGACCCGGATGAATACCGCGAGAAATCATGTAATCCACCACAGATTGAGCACGAAATTGCGATAGCGAATCGTTGGTCATCGCAATAGGTCGACTATCGGTGTGCGACGCCAATTCGATTACCAATCGCGGATTACGCTCCATGAGTTCAATCAAACCCATCAACGAATCTTGATATTGATCTTGCAAATCCCACCGTCCCACAGCATACAAAATATCGGGTAATACCACTACGCCTTTTGGTAACGGCCGGATACGAAAATCTCGAACAATATCTTTGCCGTTGTTCAAACCTACTGTGGTTTCAGTAGCTTCGGCTTCCATATAACCGGATTTTGTAACCCAAAGTTTGTAGGTTACATTTTGCTTGATTTGGGTTTCATCAAATCGAAAAAATCCTCTGTTGTTAGTGAATACTTGCACAGAAAGCCCATCTGAACCTACAATTTGTACCAAGGCTTGCGGCACCAATTGCATGGTTCCATCATCACGAACAACACCCGAAATTGTGAAGTTGATAGCCGGTAAAACAAAACTCCAAATATCGTCATCAAAACGATTTGGCGCTCTGCCTACGTTTCGATTGGAACTGAAAAACCCGCGATGCCCCTCGGATGCAAACACAATGCCAAAATCGTCGGCACTTGAATTGATCGGCACACCCATATTTTCCGGTTCACTCCAGCCGTCGGCTGTCTTGGTACTTACGAAAATATCAAATCCGCCTAATCCCGGATGTCCGGTTGATGCAAAATACAGTAGTGAATCTCTCAAAAACGGCCATCCTTCTTTTCCCGTTGAGTTGATGGTGCGACCTAAATTTTGCGAAAGTCCGAACTCGCCGTTTGGGTTGTCGCGTGTAGCCATCCACAAATCCAAATCGCCGTAACTGCCTTCCATGTTTGAAGTAAAAATAATGGTCCGACCATCCCCACTTACCCACGGATGCACACAATCTGCAGTAGTATCATTCGATAAATGCACATACTTGGGTTCACTCCATCCTTCACCGTCAAAATTAGACGTAAAAATCAAACATCCGCTTTGTTTTCTGCGCTGACTGGCGCAATACGTGAAAAATACGGTATGCCCATCATTGATGAAAAATGCGTCGGCTTCGTTGGCATGTGTATTCAATACCCCTGTTTTATCCAACAAAACGGGTATACTCCAATCGCCTTTTTGATCTCGTGAACTAACAAAAAAGTCTGTAAAACGTTGGCCTGTCCAGTCATCCAGCTTTTTGCCGGTTGCACCTTCACGAGAAGAGGTAATCACTAACGTTTGTTCGGCTTTATCCAAAAACCGCGGTGCCCAGTCGTTTGCTCTCGAATTGAGTCTTCTGACACTTTCAACTTCATAACGCGTGGGATTTTTCAGCCATTCTTCAGCCATTTTACTGGCTTCGAGCATTCGTCGTGCACTTTCATCATCGGGAACTAATTCCAAATAACTTTCAAGAAAAACGATGGCTTCTTCATATTCACCATTGAACCGATGAATTTCGGCTAAACGTAAATACAGTTTCGGTTCCGTTTCGAAGTATCGCGCACGAATCAACCTGCGGTATTGTTGCGTTGCTTTTCGGTATTGCCCCGACAAACGGTAGCTTTCAGCAATTTGATAAATGATGCGGTTTTTGAGAGCTTCATTTTTTCCGGCTCTCGCAAACGCCCGTTGATAAAGCGTTGCAGCATAATTATATTGTTGCAATTCAAACGCTCTATCGGCTCTTTCTAAACGCTTTTGTGCGAAACTTAGTGTTGAAAAACACAAAAAAAATGCAAAAAAACTATATCTCAAAAGTTTCATATCTTGGAATATTTTTGCAAAGATACGAAAAAAAATCAAATATCCACTCGTGCAACCGAATAGCCAATTGTTCCCAACAGTGCCAACACCCCAAAATACACTGTAATAGAGCTTGCCGACGGCATTTGCAAATGATGGATCGACGTTATCAAACTGCTGATTTGCTCCGAAATAAGGGTTGTAAATCCAGGCACAATAAATGTCAGTATCAGACCTATCATGATAAATCCCGACATGATGATTTGTGGCAAAATGCTCCTTCGTTCGGGTAATCGACGGATGATACGCTCTGAAAAACCATCATCGGGAATGTCGGCTTTGTGTGCTTTGAATAATTCTTTTATTTTTTTTTCGTTCATCATTTTTATTTTTTTGTGATTGTTCCTTTCGACAGGTTCAGGGAACAAATATGCGGTGCTGAGCTTATCGAAGCCATCTCGCACCTATTTAAAATATGTTGCAATTTTTTCCTTGCCTCGATGCAGGTGCGATTTGATTGTGTTTTTTGGACAATTCATGATTTTTGAAATTTTTTCCACGGTTTGATCTTCCATATAAAACAACAGCATGGCTGTGCGTTCGTCTTCTTTTAGGATTTTTAAGGCTTGTAGAAAATCAATGTTGAAATCTGTCGCTGACGCGGATTTGTAATCTGTGCCGTTCCCTTCGACTCCGCTCAGGGATCGGCCGTTGAGCGGAGTCGAAACGGTCGAAACCTTCGCCCGCATATAATCGTAAAACGTGTTGTAGGCAATACGATACAACCACGTTGAAAATTTCGCAGCAGCGCGGAATTGTCCGATGTTCAACCACGCCTTCACAAACGCATCTTGCGCCAAATCTTTGCTCAATTCCTCATCACCACCCGTCAGATTGAACAAAAATCGTCGAATGGGAGATTGATAAGCCTCCACCAATCGTGAAAAAGCTTTTCGATCGCCCAATAACGCAGCGCGCGATACAAGCAATGCATCATTTTGCATGCTTAATGATCTTTTTTCTTTTCAATCAAATGAATAATCATGAAAGCAATTCCAATCAAAAATGGAATGATGCCTGCTGCAGAACCAGCCCTAATATACATCGGAACATCTTCTCTAACGAAGTCTATTTGGCCGATGAGAAACGCAACTACCCACATAAATAGCGAAATTGCGAAACCAACAATCATCAAAATAATAGAAACGCTCAATGCGTTTCGTTTTAACATAGAATATTCTTCTTTCTCTGCCATTTTCTCTTCCTTTGAATACTTCATGTAAGCCGGTTCAAACAAGTTGTCCGGAATAGTTTCTCCTTTTTCAAGGGCTTTGGCATACAAATCGGCTTGCAATTCGTAGCGTTTAATGCGTTCTTTGTTTTTGATCCATACGAGCAGAACAACCATTGCTGCAGGGAATCCAAATACAGCCAAGGGGACAAAAATAGTTTCCATAATTTTGATTTTTTAGTGAATAAATGAATTGAATTTTCCTTTAGACGTAAATAAGGGTACGTTTGGTTGCAAGTTTACGAAAAAAACCTCAACTTTTTGAAAAATAAAAATGCTGAGGTTTTGTCAAGTAGCGGGGGCTGGATTTTTCTTTGCATTTTTCTGTTTTTCAATGTATTACAATTCAATTTATTGCAATTTCGTTTTTTCGTTTTTTTCTGTTTTACTGTGCCGTTTCCGTGCCGGTAAAAGTGCTAAAAAATGCCGAAAATTTAAGGGTTTCGGCGGTTCGGAGTTTTATTTTTTTGCAAAATTTAGGAAAAAACCATTTTTTAGCTATTTGTAAAAATTGTTTTCTCAAGTTCGCCAATGGAATCCGAAAGTTGCTGAAATCCATTTTGGAAAATTTCGCCCATGCCAGCCATTTGTTCATCGTGAATGTCGCCATTCTCATAATACAAATTGTTGCGACGCTCATTTGATAAAATTTCCATTACTTTTAAGGTCTGATCAATCGTCAGTCCGTACTCTTTTGAAGTTTCTTTGACTACGTTAATAAAATCAACAATCTTGTGATGATCTGTGCAACCTTTAGGGTTACAGAAACGAAGCGGTCTGCGAGGTTCTTGATGAAATAGTGTTCCCATAATTTTATTTTTTGGTTTGAAAATTAATTACCTGATACAATTGCTAACGCTTCTTTAAGCATTCTTTGGTAATCTTCTTCTGTGTATTCTTTATTTTTCGTTTGTGGTTTACTGTTAATAGAGAGAGTGTTTGTTTTGGTCAATAATTTTACTTGTATTTCTAACAATTCAATAATTCTCATTTTGTCGGCAAGTTGTTGCTTGAGCAACTCAATTTCGTGCGACTGGC
>Ga0123352_10000097_pt1 | contig 95489 bp, 87 predicted proteins | sample TergutLab28metaG_FD_89700 | JGI IMG/M metagenome (GOLD analysis project Ga0123352, IMG submission 89700) | Labiotermes labralis P1 segment gut microbial communities from Petit-Saut dam, French Guiana - Lab288 P1 | ecosystem: Host-associated > Arthropoda: Insects > Digestive system > Gut ...
CAATATACACTCAATAACTAATATGGCTGTGTCATTTTACGAATTTAGGCATTTATATAATGCTGATAGTGTATTTAATGAATATATATCAAAATTGTTGGCAGTAGGATTTGTAGTAAGTCCTGATTCGCCTACTGGTGATAGTTTTCAAGGTATAGATTTTGCGGGTAATGTTGTTACTGTTAATATTATACGCAGTGAATACTATATAGATGTTATCCGCTAAACACCATAAAAAATAATACACAAAAAGGCTTTACTAAGATTTACATATAATCTTAGTAAAGCCTTTTTTACTTGCCGTTAAGCCGTTTTAACGCCTTTGACATTGCCGTGTCTATCTTTCGTTCTATCTCTTTTTCAAGTTCTCTTTCGTCTATGGTAAAATTTATTTCTCTTTTGTGCTTTTTATTATTGTTGTTATCCTGTGTGTTGTTTTCTTTTGGAAATAATGACGGCATATATTATCATTCCTTTGTCTTTTGTATCTTGTTAATATTGCTTGAATTTACTATATTTCTAAGCTCGCTTGACAATTAGATATATACTAACATTTCTTGATTTTTTTATGCTCTAAAAAATCTTTGCAACCATATTTTCATACAATCTCAATCCCATATTATCTATAAATTATGTAGTGCGTGGTGTATACCAGTGTATTTACGCTGTTTTTGGGGTGTATGAATAATAATTATAGTTTTTAAGACTGAATCTTTTAATAACTGCTCAATAACAATGTGAACATAAGGCACTCCTAAAGCATCTGCAATTTTTGATAATCTTTCAAAAGAAGGTTTGTGATGTCCGGATACATAGCGGCTTAAACTATTACGGGGAATTCCCGTCATTCTTGCAAGGTCGGCTTGCCTGATGTTTTTTTCATACAATATTTTTTTAAGAACTTTGGTATTAAGTATCATGATTTCACCCCTTTTTCTTCAATATATCCGTCACTCTCACAGCTACAAGATTTTCATGTTCTTTCAAACTGCATTCTAAAGTATCAGCAATCCTATCAATGCTTGATTTTGAAGGAATATTTTTGCCGCGCTCCCAATTGCTAATCATATCCGTACTATAATCCATCTTTTCGGCAAACTCGCGCTGCGATAAACCCTTTGCTTCCCGCAACTCCCTAATTTTATTGCCCAGTTGTCCGATGGCAGGCTTAATGTTCATTGCAGTACCCCGCTTTCCAAAATCAAAATCTTGTTTATAATCTTTTCTTTCATCAAAGGACTTACTTTGCTCCCGGTAATAACCGAATTCATATTTTGGTAATTAACCCCAAGAATTTCTGCAAGGTCTTTTTTGGTTAATCCCAATCGTTTCAATCTAACTTCTGCATCCAAACCCCATTCCGGCGGTTCTTGCGTACCTCTCCTTCCACGTTGGAACATCTGATATCACCTCTTAACAATTTTTTTAACCCAGCCTTGACACGGAAATGTGTATAAGCTATACTGTAATTAAGCGTAATAGTATACTTATTAAAGTAATTTACTAAGCCGTGTCGAGGGGGGTTTTAAATCAACCATTCATACAATTGCCGAATATGAGAAAATGCAATCTAACAATAATGGCTAGACCTTTCGGCTGTTGTACCAAAACTTTCCTCAATACTTTCTGTGATGTATTTCATCACTTCTTCGCAGTCGAGCGCAGGATGCTCACGTAAGGATTTTAGAAGTGCGATTGCTTCCTCAATCGTCACTTCAACAGTGATTTTCAATGATATACCCCCTTCCTTATTTACCCTGTTAATGGCAAGGGTTTGGGTTTTTATTACCTTTATTGTTAATAGTATACTTCGTAAATTTACGAATGTCAAGTGATTTTTAAAAATATTTTTTGTAAAATTACGAAAGGATGAATATTGGTGATTCCACAAGAAACAGCAAAAGTTATTGAAAAAGTTATTGAAGAAAAAGGGTATAGTGTAAATCATGCTCTTATTTCTAGTAAAGCCGGAAAAGATTTGATTGCCAACATGAGAAAAGGCTCAAAGCCTAATATTGCAAAAGTTACTCTTTTAGCTGATTATTTGGGCGTATCTACCGAATATCTTTTGACCGGCGAAAAACCAGCCCCAGCAGAACTCATAATCCCCGAAGAGTTAAAAAATGTTCGTGTTGCTTTCCATAGGGGCGAATTTGAAGATTTAACACAAGATGAAATTGACAGACTTGCCGAATTTGCCCGATTTATTAAATCCCAAAGAAGCGATGAATAAAGGCGGTGGCGCATATGACAAAATTGGAAAGGTTAGAGGATATAGCGGATAAGCGCAACATAAAATTACACAATTTTTCATTTAGCAAAACCAAAAAGGCCGGATGCTATTACGAATTAGATGGAGATTTTGAATATAAGGCCATTTTGTTAGACAAATCTAATATAAAGTGTAAGATGGAAGAAACTTCACTTCTTGCCGAAGAAATTGGTCATTTTGAAACCCATAGCTTATATTTAATTACAGCAACCGCAAATACTCCGGCAGCAAGAAGCAGCCGTATTACATATGAAGCAAAGGCCAAAAAGTGGGGAATAAAGTATTGTGTTACTAAAAATGAAATCCAAAAGGCTTTTGACGATGGGCGTACAATGGATTATGAAATAGCGGAATATTGCGGGGTGGATGTAGATACTTTGCGCAAGGCAAAGGAAATTTACCGACAGGAAAATGTTGTGTTTGATTATCCTTGCTGATATAATTAAATCAAATCAGAGGTGATTTCAATGTTTTTAACAACAGAATTAACAACGTTCGACACAGTTATAATGCCTTTAATTATTCTTGGGTTGATTGTCGGCCTTATAGCTCTAATTCCAATTTTGATAATCAGGAAAGCAAAAAAGAAGAAAAGGCAAAAAATGGTGTGGAATGAACAAGGCATCATAATAAAAGACACTTTTGTCCATGTAAGCGGCTTACCTCTGGCAGATGGCATCGAAGTTACGATAAGTGTGTTCGAAGATAAAGTGGAGTTTGAAGGAAGTGGTACGCAAATAACACTTGCTAGAAGCCGCATTACGGATGTATCCATAAAAAACGAAACTGAAATTCAAACTCATTTTACGTCAAGTATCGGCGGGGCTGTTGCTGGTGGTGTTCTTTTTGGACCTCTAGGTGCAATTATTGGTGGCCGTTCTAAGAAAAAGCAAACTGCACAAATTAGCTCATACCTGATTTTCACTTATAAAAAGGAAGATTCTGTTGAATACATAGCATTTGATGTAACAACAAGCTGGACAGCAACTAAATTTCCGAAGCAATTCCAAGGAATAGAGAAAGCGCAAATCACACTGTAAATTATAAACCCATTAAAAACCGCCTTCGGGCGGTTTTTTAGTTATTTTACAAAAAATATTTTTAAAAATCACTTGACATTCGTAAATATACGAAGTATACTATTAACAATAAGAGTATACAAACTAAACTTGAAAGGGGATTACAACCATGAGAAGAACCAAGAAGGAATTTATCAAGAATTTTGAAAACCGATACATCACCATTGAATTTTACGATGGTAAACGTGGCGTAATCGGTAATGGGTATCACATGGAAGCTGTGACAGAAACAGCCACAAAATGCAGTATGCGGGGCGGCATTTGCTTCACGTTCCCGGCCAAGTATGCAGACGGCATCATTAAATTTATCAGCTACATTGAAAAGGAAGTCAAAGTAACCCGCATTGACTTGGATTTATTCCAAAAGAACCTTCCGGCTATCATTGAGAAAATCAAAAATAAAGCAGAGTGACGGGACAACAGTCCCGGTACCGAAGCCAACAACGCGAAACCGAAGACCGTTCCATTGAAGGTAACAAAATAGTTTATACTATATAATAAAAGAGAGGAAGGCGTTTATTGTGTGTAACTCAACTATTGATTTTGTGGAGTTAATAAATAAAGCAAAAGAGAGTAAAAAAGGTGACAGCTTGATTCAGAGAGAATTTTGCCGACTAAGTTTAGAGGAAATATCTAAACTAAATTCGGATGACATTGTGAATGGTTTTGATGTTGTCGCAAACATAAAAGAAAGATATTTTACAGTAACCTTAAAAATTCCCTTTTAACTTGTATTTACACTTGGGCGGCCTAACCGCCGCCCTATATGAAAGGGGATTAAACCATGACAAAATTAGAAATTAGAACTGAATTTATTCAGCAAATCGGTATTAAAGAAATTATTGACATTTACGAAACTTCCGCAGGATGGACAGTAGAAACAGAACAATGCACTTTTGTTTATGATAGGGAACGTGAAAAATTTGTGAATGTAACAGGATATTGAATAGGAGCATTTTTATGACAATAGAAGAAAAAATAAAGATTGCCGAAATTATATCCAAATCCAGCAAGCACACCTTGCCATATGTGCTTGCAACCTTCGGTATAGAGTATAAAGACATTACACCGCCGACAAAACAAAACGTTCCCCCGGTTGATGAAAGCGTTACCGGCTTCTTGAAAGATATCGGCAATGTAGCAAACAGCGTTTCGGCTTTTGTGTATATGAATTATGTTGCCTTCTGTAGAGGTAACGGGGCCAAGCCCATAAACCATATTGAATTTGCAAGGCAAGTAAACAGAATGTTAGGTACAAAAAGCAAAAATAAACGCATCAACGGTAAAGTAACACGGATTTTTGCGGATTGAGGAAGGGGGAAGTTGCTTGAAAAATCCTAATGGGTATGGTTCAGTTGTCAAACTATCGGGCAATCGGCGAAACTCCTTTGCCGTAAGAAAAACCATAGGTTTCAACGGAAAAGGACACCCGATATATAAGAATATAGGCTACTATCCAACTCGTGAAGCCGGAATGATTGCCCTTGCTCAATACAATAATGAGCCGTGGGATATAGACAAAGCGAAAACTACCTTCGAAGAATTGTTTGAATTATGGAAGGAAAAGAAGGCGCACAAGTTGGGTAAATCTAGCAAACAATCGCTATTTTCAGCATATCACCATTGCAGGCAACTTCACAAGATGCACTATAAGGCTGTTAAATCTTTTCATATGCAAGATTGTATAGATAATTGCAAAAAGAGCTATTCGACACAAGGCGCAATCAAAAATCTTTTTCGCCATCTTGATAGATTTGCCCTTGAATTAGATGTTGTAACCCGCTGCTATTCTGATTTACTGACTTCTGAATCTATACCGGAAACGAATAAAAAACCTTTTTCAGATGAAGAGATAGCTATTATTTGGAAAAATGAGAATTTACCGTGGGTTGATTCCGTGCTGGCTTTTTTGTATACTGGATTTAGAATTTCAGAACTATTGGATTTAAAGATTGATAGTATAGACTTAAAGGAAGGTACGATTCGGGGCGGCACAAAGACGAAAGCGGGAAAAGATAGAATAGTGCCTATACATAGTCGAATTGCTCACATAATGCGAAATAGGGCGTCCGATGGCGGGGAATATATTTTTCAGAATAAAGGCAAAAAAATTCCATGCATTACGTATTATATGTACTGGAATGAAATAATGAAAACTCTAAACATTCATCATACGCCCCATGAGTGCCGCCACACCTTTAGAAGCCGTCTTGATTCGGCTGGTGCAAATAAACGCTGTATTGATTTGCTTATGGGGCATAAATCAAAGGATGTGGGGGAAAGGGTATATACTCATAAAACGATTGCAGAATTGAGAGAAGCGATTGAATTGTTAGAATAAATTGGTTATAATTAAAACATGAGGTGATTTTGATGAATCGGTTAAAAGTGAAAGAATTTTTATTACCTTGTCCGTTTTGCAGGGGAAATGCTGATACAGTAGTAAGCCATTCCCCTGCGGGATTCCCCGTTAAATATATTCGGTGCAAATCTTGCTTTTGTAGAACGGAAGATTATGTATTGGAAAAAGAGAACAAAATAATGATTTCAGTTTGGAATTCAAGAGTTGAAAGTCGCTGTTAAATTACTTGGTTAAAATGTTCCGCTAATCATAGAACAAGTAACAAATTAGTAACAAAAAAGCCGCAAATCCTTTATTTTAAGGACTTGCGGCTTGGTGTAGGTTATTCTACAATAATTATATAAAAATTTCAATAGCTTTTCTTGCTATTCCGCATTATCATATTAACCAAGATTTGCTATAATTTCATAATAACGCTTTGTTGCCAATTCGCTTGGCTCACCTTTTTTACAGCAAACAAGCTTTGACAGCTTAGGCGAAACACGCTCCATAATAATATACCCGTTAACTATTTTAGATTCAAGCATTTTTAACGCTTCAAGAAATCTTTCATCCTTTTTCGCTTGATTATAAAATGATAAAACATAGACATAGTTAAGTATATTATAGCCGTCAAAGGGATATTCAATCTGCATAAATAATGTGCCTATGCCGTATTGGCAAGGACCTAACGGTCTTCTGATAATCCAATGCTCAAGTAAAAAATCTACCGCTTTATCCAAAGAAGGTTCGCTGTTTAAATAGTCACTGAAACGAAAAGCATTAAGTATATTTAGTGTCGGAAAGGGATTTGAATATTCCGTATCGGGTCCTCTTCCGAATGAAAACTTTTTGCAGCGCCAGCCGCCGTCGGTGTAAGGGGTATCCAAAAAATACTGCAAAGTCGCTTGCATGCGCTCATCCTTTACATATCCCATTTGGCACAGCAAATTAGCGGCATATGCCGTATGGCATGGATATATAGCACCGCCGGGATACAATTTAAACCGTCTGTCCTCTCTCCATATACCAAAAAACAATTCGGTAATTTCCTTTAATATGGGTTCTTCGGGTTCCATGCCCAGGGAAAGAAGCATTAATGCGCTGCTGTATGCTGAAAAAACTCCCCCCTTACCCAATCTTTTATCAGGAGTAGTGAAAAAATCAGCGCCAAGGTCATGCCTGTGGGACAGTATCACATCAACATCATTTTGATACTTTAAATCAATGGCCATCACAGCACTCCTTTTATTTTTTCATAAATATGCCCGCCCTCTTCCGGTTCTATTTTACCGGTGTCTGTATAGCCCATCGACTTCCAAAAATCGTCGTTGCCCGATATATCAGTCAAATAAATACCTTTAATGTCAAGCTTTCTAAGCTCTTCTTCGGCTTTTATTACCATTGTCTTGCCCAAGCCGAGTCTGCGTGATTGCTTGTCTGCATATATTTCTGCTATATGACCCCATCCATCATATCCTTTTGCGTATCCGGGCGCAGATGCACTAACTTTATGAAAACTAACAAAGCCGTTAAACTCGTCATTTATCACGCAAATATAAGTTGTGTATCCCCGACTAAAATAATCCTTAAAATACTCAAAATTTTCTTGAAACTCATCCGGCGGAAAAATATCTTCCAGTTTTTCATTTGAAATTTCCGCTTCGTAATTTTGATAAACCGGCAATAATGTCATCATCATAACTTTGTCCTGTAAATTTAGTTCAATAAGTTTCATTTTAATCCCCCTGCGATATCTCAACTGCCGCCATATCTTACATTAACCGAATAAACAGTACCCACAACCTGCACATATTTAGTATTTATATATATTACAGAGCCGGCATTTATCTCATATGTGCCCTCAATAAAAATTGCTTCAGGAGCATGACGTCCGTCCGCCACTACATCCATATAAAGAGTGACATGCCCGGGACGGCTTGCGCGGATAATACTGCCGTCCAAAAGCGGCATGGGTTGATACTGCGGCATTACTCTTATGCCGCTGATGTGGCCTATAAACTGGTTGGCTTGGCGGTCGTATACTCTCAAGCCTTCATGATAGTTAACTGTTGTAAAGTCCCTTACGCCGTCTATGCGTATAGTAAAGTCTACAACATCTATGGTGGCATCCACTGCCGCAGCAGGCGATGTGAAACGATATACCGCTCCGAAGGCCACTGCAAGCACAAGCAGAAGAACCACCAAATCTACAATGCTGATTTTTCCGAATATTTTGCCGTTTTTATCCATAACTATCTAGCCTCCGTCCACAATTCTGTTATAAAGCCGATGCCTGCATATCCGGTACCTCTTAAAAACATTTCTTGCCCTACGCGAACGGCCTGCCCGTTAGATGTGATAACGGAATTATTTTCTGTGCCTGTGCCCCTGATGGTGATGTATACATCATATCTTTCGGGAATAACTGTTAGTATAAAACTTTCGGTCATGTAGTCAAAAGAAACCATTGTCGCAGGCTGGTAATGTGCATCTACAACATGACCCAGGAAATAATTGCGTATACTGTCCCTTATTTCGCCGCCGATTTCAATTGTATCAAAAAAATTGGGCATTTGGTCCCTAATTTCCACCACAAAATATGCATTTATATCGGCTCCGTCGCCTGATGACCAAAAAAACCAAATGCCTGCTGCGATAATACCGATAATCACTATAACAACAGCTGCATCAATTATATTAAATTTGTGCTTGTTCATTTTTACCGCCTCCTATTATTCCGTTCGCCAAAGCCGCCCCCAGAGCCAAAATCATCCAGAAAAACGCCAAAACTCTATAATTATACCACACATTGTCCGTCATGCCCATTAACATATAGCCCAAAACGGCTGATGCCAAAATAACCGATACTGTCCTTGCGGCCATATTTGCTGCGCTTTTCTTTGATATTGCCGCAAACAGTCGCTTGACGAACAGCCCAATTATCAAAAAGAATGTGACAAGACCCGCTATGCCCAAATCGATTATAATTTGAAGGAACAAATTATGTGAATGCGGGGTGTGTACTGCGCTGTAAGCAAACAAGTTGTATATAAACACAAAAGTGTCATTTCCGAGACCTATGCCTATGGGCCAAAAAACCCTTATCAAATCCAGAGAGCCAAGCCATATGAAAACCCTGTAGGATGTAGAAGTGTCTGTAAGGTCACCTATGGATAAAAACCGCATCAAAACTTCCGGAGGTATTACAAATGGCGCTAAAAATACAGCAATGATACCTAAAATTACCAAACGCTTGTCCCTAAGCAAAGCAAAAATTCCCATAGCGAATATTAAGCCAAGCCATGCCCCTCTGGATTGCGTAAAAACCATGCATAGTCCCGCCGCACCAAGTATGCCGGCTGCAGCGGCTTTATACAGATAATCCTTAAAATAATATATCATGCCAAAAGCAATCATGATTATAAAGATTAAAAAGCCTCCAAGCACATTGGGATTTTCCAGTGTGGAGTAAATCCTTACCATTGTCGGGTCAAAGAATTCTGTGTCCAGCCAGGCTTCTGTAACAACAAAATTGCCTGTTATCCTTTGCCATATCCCATATAATGACACAAACAGCCCGGACACCGATATAACTGACAAAATGGAAAACAGTTTTTGCTTTGTGTCCACGGTATTTCTGACGGCAAAGTAGAATAAGACATATAGCAAATATACAGCAGCAACCGGGGCGCTTGCGGGCCTGTTGAAAGAGACAACCATGCTGAATGCCACAATTGCTCCAAATAACAGAGCAAAAACATCTATTGATGCGAATTTAAGGCGTATTTTGCCTGTTATAAACACTTTCGCTGCAAAAGATAAAACGGTGGCTGAAAAAAGGCCAAGCACCATCATTGTGGGCATAATAGGTATGAGCAATGCAGAAGCAAAAATACCAAATTCCGTTTTATAAAATATAAGCATGCCGCCTACTATTCCGCCAAAGACCAATATAAACACCGTTAAGTCCACGGCGGCAGCCAGCCCTCCAAAGGCAAGCCCTGATATTATAAACAATGGGAGATAATGCCGTCTTTCTTTTTGCGTAAGTTCTTCTACAAAGAAAAATCCAAGAGCCTTTTTTAACATCCAAGAGCCATTGTAAATTTGTGCTATGCTTCGATTTAAGAACATCAAAGGAAATCCAAATGCCGATAGTGCAGCCAGAAGCAACGGGAAATAGCCATTTTCAATAAAACTGACAGCGCTGGGTATGCTGCCTGATAAAAACAGCATTACACCGTAACTGCGCAATGAAATATGAAGTAAATTATCGCAAAAACTTATTGTCCCGGAGATTATCCGGCTTTTGGCCAGGGCATCGGCAAAAAATCTTGAGGAGGAGATGCCGAGATTGGAAACTGACTCAAAAAAACGCCCAAAAATGCCACCTGCAAAGCCTTTTTGCAGCCCTGATGAAACAAAAAGTATGTGATGCATGCCGCTGACCGTCCAAATTTTTGAAAAATATCCCGCAAAGGCGGCTAAGCGGCTATGTTTAAAAAAATGCGAAAGCTTGTCCAAAAAGCTTATAATTAACCAATAGAAAAAACTCTTTTCAACCAAAGGTTCACCTCAATTCAACTTCTTCAAGTAGTTTTTTATATAAATCTTCTATTTTATCGGCCATAACCGAAGAAGTAAACTTTTCTTCAAAAATTTCTTTTGCCCGCTTTGAGAAATGCTCGTACTCTTTGGGATTTCCTTTAATATTAAGTATCGCCTTAGAAAGACCTACATAGTCTTTACTTTCAAACAGCAAACCGTTTACGCCATCGTTTATAACATATGGATTACCGCCAAAATCGCTTACCGCGGCCGGGATGCCAAGGCTTAACCCCTCCAAAAGCGCTATGCTGGTGGCTTCAGTACCATATGATGCGTTTAATTGCAGATGCGTAATACCCAAAATCTCTCGTATATCACTTACAAATCCTGTAAAAATACAATTATCAAGTTCCAAATCTTCGGCCATTTTTCTGATATTTGCTTCTTCGCTGCCGCTGCCGGCAATAAGTATCTTAACGGAAGGGTCTTCGCGCTGCAGCATCTGCGCCGCTTTCAGTACATATTCATGGCCTTTAACCTTCTCAAAACGCGCAATTATAGAGCATACAAAGTCCTCTTCGCTAATGCCGAATTTTTGACGCATAGCGTGCATTTCATGCTCTTCAAGATGTGTTAAGCCGTCAATGCCGTTATATACAACAATAGTCTTTTTTTGGTTGGCTCCAATCTCCACAAGGTTAAACTTTGCGGCGGGGGAAACTGCAATTATAGAATCTGATAAGTAGTTGTTCAATGCGCCAACTAAAGTTTTATATGGAAATTTTTTCTTATACATAGGCTGGTCAAAAACGCTGTGCCTTGTATGCACTACTTTAAGTTTAATTATTTTTGCAGCAATTCTGGCGGATAATGCTGCGTGGGTGTGTATAATTTTCGGCTTTTCTTCCTCAAACAACTCTTTTAGTTTGCGTATTGCGGAAAACCCAAGGGATTTGTCCGATATGCCTTCGATTTCAATAGCTCTGATGGAAAGTTTTTCAACTTCCGGCACCAAAAGAGAATCTTTGGGTAATACTACAGATATATCAAATTCTTCCCGATTGAAATTAGAAAGAAAAGTAAGCAAAATCTTGCCTGCTCCGCCAATATTTGTATCAGAGATTACATGTAATATCTTGTGCACAATTGCACTCCTTCCAGAATATCTCGCTTATGTACTAACTTCCAAGACATCTACAATCATATTGTTTAGCCGGAATTGGTTGCCGATTATTAATTTTGACACAATGCTGGTATCCGGCTTAAAAGTGCCTTGGGCTGACCTTTTCTGATGCGTCGATGGCTTAAAATCTTTATATCCTAAAATCATCAAAGTATCTCTTGTTATTGATGTTTTGTCGGCCCCTGTGTCATATACCAAGGCCGCTTCATAAAATTCGCTTTTATTGGGTGTGTATAATCTGCATATAATTTTAATCGTCTTTGACTTTTCGACTTTTATGGTAAGAAGGCTGTCCATTAAGCTTCCTCTTGCAGAGAATTTATTATAGCACCATGACGCAAAGACAGCTTCATGGCTTCTTCGTATGCATCTTTCCTTTCATCAAAAACACCCAGAAGCTCCCCGCCCAGAATCTCTCCGTCACTTTCTCTTGTCTTAGGTTCGCTTACTATCAGCCATTTATGAGGATACATCTCAAACATTTCTTCCTTCGTCATATATTGTTTAACCACAAAATCAGCTCCTTATAAGTCTTACTTTATCAGTATACCAAACTGTGCTATAATGTTCAACATTAATATACGAAAGAAGGCAAAATATGTATAGATTATTAAAAATGGAAGGCCTTGCCAAGCGTGGCCGCCTGGAAACTAAGCATGGGGTTATTGAAACCCCGGTTTTTATGAATGTGGCTACACAAGCTGCAATAAAAGGGGGTCTGTCCGCCTGTGATTTAAAGGAGATAGGGTGCCGGGTGGCCTTGTGTAACACTTATCACCTGCATCTTCGCCCCGGTGATGAAATTGTAAAAGAGCTTGGCGGCCTGCATAAATTTATGGCGTGGGATGGTCCGATTTTAACCGACTCCGGCGGTTTTCAAGTTTTTTCTCTATCATCTTTACGAAAAATAACAGAAGAAGGTGTTAACTTTTCCTCGCATATCGACGGACGGAAAATTTTTATGGGGCCGGAGGAAAGTATGCGCATACAGCATAATTTGGGCGCAACAATAGTTATGGCTTTTGATGAATGTCCTCCTGCTACCGCAGAACCGAATTATATCATATCTTCGGTAGAGCGCACAACCCGCTGGCTGCATCGCTGTATTGACGAGATGAACAGGCTTAATAATTCGGCAGATTCCAAATCGCATCAATTGCTGTTCGGTATTAACCAGGGGGCTATACTGCACGGCATACGCATTGACCATGCCAAGCGTTTAACCGAAATGGATATGGCAGGATATGCCATTGGCGGACTTGCCGTAGGTGAAAGCCATGATGAGATGTATGGTGTTTTGGAAGCGGTTGTGCCGCATTTGCCAAAGGATAAACCTACTTATCTTATGGGGGTAGGCACACCGGAGAATATTTTAGAAGCCGTAGACAGAGGGATTGACTTTTTTGATTGCGTGCTTCCCGCAAGAAATGGGCGGCACGGACATGTTTTTACCTCAAAGGGCAAGATAAATCTTTTTAATGCCCGATACGAAAAGGACGACAGTCCGATAGATTCCGCCTGTGCATGCCCTGCTTGTGCCAAATTTTCAAGGGCATATATACGCCATCTTTTAAAAGCAAAAGAAATATTGGCCCTGCGTCTGTGTGTTATGCATAATTTGTTTTTTTATAATAATATGATGGCGGAAATTCGCGAGGCCTTGGATGAAGGAAATTTTGCGGCATATAAGAAGCAAAAGCTAAATGACATGAAAAACCACCCAATGCAAGGATAGCAATGGGTGGTGCAGCTGTATATCCGGGCTTTATCGTTTTACAACAGGAGCATATATTTGCATGGTTGAATGCTCATCTTTCCAGTTTTCATCATAAACTTCAATGCCGAATGTTGCATATGTTTTATAAAGCGGCTCATCCGGCTGCATATACTCCGATTCCGGCAGCCATTTGGCGTAGAATGTGCGCCAAAAATCGCCTGTCCAAATTATTTCCAATGTAGTGTCGAATATGGCATAACTGCCGCCTTCAAATCTGCGCCCCACTAACCCGGCAGGCAGATTGTTAAGAGTGCTTACCTCAACACCAACAAAATATTTACCTTTATTGTCGGATGTTTCGTTGCAGGTAATACCATAACATGTACCGGGTGATATTTGGTCGGGAATAATTCCGTCAATATTTTCGCTGTTCCACATATCCCATAATCCGGCTATCGGGGCCGTGCCGTCCTCGCTGTTATAATGAATATCAACTTCTAAACCCGCAGCATAAAAAACACCCTTACGCATAAACCGCACATTCTCAAAGCAACTCATAATTTCCATGTTTACTTCCCTCCGCTTTGACCATAAATTTTCCGGAGGAAAAGGGCTGATATCAGGACATTGCAAACGGAACCCGGCCGGGGTAATTCCGTACATCTGCGAAAAGCTCCTTGTGAATGCCTGTTGAGATGAAAAGCCGTTTGAATACGCAATCTCAATAAGTCTCTTGCCGCTGTCCTTTAAATCCAGCGCTGCACGATACAAGCGGTATCTGTTTAAATAGTTTTTTACCGTATACCCTGTAAAAGTGCGGAACATAAACGAAAAATACGACGGAGACAAGTATACCTTTGCCGCTATGTCCGCTACTGTAATCGGCTCGGCATACATGCTGTGGATATAAAGGGCGGATTCGCAGATGCATTGTTTTACGTCCATTTGTTCATCCCCTCTCTTCGGATAAATCTATTGTAGCATGAATGTATTAGAGGGGTATTATCAAAAACAACTTTCATATGAAGGGTCGGTTTGCAGGCACCCGGAGGCACGCTGCTACTGGTTATTTTTAGAGCCGGAGCCAATAAGTCTTTTAACTGCCACATCATGCGCATCGTGTACGCTTTCAATATCATCTTCAAATAGGGCCGCTTCTTCCAAACTTATATCCCTTCGCAAAACATAGGCCATAGCGTTATCCACTTCCCCTTTTGCGCGCAAGGCTTTTATTTGCAGTTTTTGAATTTGTATAGCAATAAATTCCAATTCATATTTATCTAACACTTTCATTTCAAGCAGTTTTTCAATTTCCAATTGCCCAAGACCAATTTCCAGCACTTCTTCAAGACTTTCGTCACCGCTTTCTTTCAGGCGCAGCTCAAATCCCTTTTTGCCTTTATGCTCCAGGTCTGAAAGAAGATATTCAAAATATATCTCAAGCAGGTTCGAGGTCTTGTTGTTTTCACTGTTTCTTGCCTTTCTTATGGATTCTAATGATGCTTCCAGCACTCTTTTTGAGACAAATTCCTTAGAAGGTGCTTTACTGCTGTCTTTTCCCATAATTATCGGCAAAAATACATTGGCAATAACCAAAGAAAGTATAATTACGCCACTTGAGATAAACAGAATAAGCGACCTTTCCCCAAAAACTTCCCCTTCCGTTATTACAAAAGGAATAGACAGGCAAACTGCCAGCGTTAACGCACCTCGTACACCGGACAATGACAGCATTAAAGAATTTTTTATGCGATTTTTTTCTCTATTGCTTATAAAATAATGAACCCAGGCAAATCTTAAAACAACAAGCAAAAGGGTGAGTATCACAACATATGCAAGGCCGTGCAGCAGACTAAAACCATCCGCAAGCAGCCCATGTACAATATGGGGCAGTTTCATACCCAACAAAACAAAGACAAGCCCATTAAGTACAAATAAAAATACGCTCCAAGAGCCTTCTGAAATAAAGCGTATATTGGCCTCGCTTGCCGTTATAAGCTTTGGCGATAACATAGCAAAAACCCTTCCGCATGCAACTACAGCCAATATGCCGGATAATCCAAAGTGTTCCGCAATTAAAAATACAACAAAAGGCAGAAGCATCTGCATCAATGTGAAAAAATACGGTTCGTTTATGCCGAAATTTTTAAGCCTGCCTATAAGAAAACTGGCGGCCAGTGCAAAGGCTATACCTATAGCAAGCCCGCCAAGGGCTATATATGCAAAAGAAACGGCCACATCACGCAGATGGAATACCCCGGTGATTTGGGCGACCAAAGCAAGGTTAAAAGCCACAAGCCCCGATGCGTCATTAAGCATGGATTCGCCTTCCACAATTGCGCTGACTTTATGCGGCAGTTTGATATTCCCTGCAATGGCCTTAACCGCCACGGCATCCGTAGGGGAAAGTATTGCGGCAAGCGCAAAAGCCATAGGCAGGGGTATGCCTAAAATAAAATAAATTACATAGCCTATGATGATAACATTAACCAGTACTAAGCCCAAAACCAGATATAAAATGGGTTTCTTAAAATCCAGCAGTTCTTTGTTTTTAAATTTTTTGCCGTCCATAAAAAGTATGGGTGCAATAAAAACAAGCATGAAAAGGTCCATTTCAAAATCTAAAACCATGGAGGAAAACAGTATAGCGCATATTGCGCCAAGGGCAATTTGAATTAAGGGTATTGCTACCCTTTTGAAAATTAAATGTATCACATGGGACAGCAAAATAAGCGCAAACATCGCCATTATAATTACAATAGTATCCATACAAATATTCCCTTTCGAGCACTTTTATTTTACTTAAGTTATTTTACCTAATTGTGTAAGATAAAGCAAGAGATATAATACAACTATATCAGCATCATACACAAATTAACTTGCTTAATATCCTACAAATTTAGTAGGATATATTATTTACAATTAATGTCTGCTATGGTATAATATCTTAGTTATCATATTACAAAGAAAGGTAATGTTGACTATGCCGAATATTTATAAAAATTTAATAGAACTCATAGGAGCGACACCCCTTTTAGAATTATCGGAGCTTGCCAAAAAACATGGAATCTCTGCCAGAATTATAGGAAAGCTTGAAAGTTTTAACCCCGGCGGAAGTGTAAAAGACCGTTTAGCTATGGCTTTGATTTTAGACGGTGAAAAACGAGGAGTGCTTACAAAAGACTCTGTAATTATAGAGCCTACCAGCGGCAACACAGGTATTGGCCTTGCTGCCATAGCCGCTGCCAAAGGATACCGATGCATATTAACCATGCCCGAAACTATGTCGTTTGAAAGACGCAGTCTGCTTGCGGCTTATGGAGCTGAGCTTGTTTTAACAAGCGGCAAGGCAGGCATGCGGGGCGCTATAGATAAAGCGCAGGAAATTGCTGACAGCACCCCTAATGCTTTTATGCCTAAACAATTTGAAAATCCGGCGAATCCGGAAATCCATACCGCCACCACCGGGCCGGAAATTTGGAGAGATACGGGCGGCAACATTGATATTTTTGTTTCAGGCATAGGTACCGGAGGTACCATCACAGGTGCGGGAGGTTATTTAAAAGAAAAAAATCCAAGTCTTCAAATTATTGCGGTGGAACCCGAAGATTCTCCTGTTTTATCAAAAGGCACTGCAGGCATGCATAAAATACAGGGTATTGGCGCAGGTTTCGTTCCTGATGTCCTTAATACCAAGATTTATGACGAGATAATAACCGTTTCAAACGACAATGCCTTTGAAATTGGGCGTGAATTGGCGTCTGCTGAAGGTCTTTTGGCCGGAGTATCTTCAGGCGCAGCCGTGTGGGCGGCTTTGCAATTGGCAAAACGCCGGGAAAACGCAGAAAAAGTTATAGTTGTTATTATACCCGATACAGGTGAACGATATCTATCCACGCCAATGTTTGCTCATCTTAGCAAAGAGCAGGCTTCTTGCATATAGTATGCTTATGAGTATAAGAAGACTTTGCAAAACAATCAGAGAGCATGACCCCGCAATACGCTCGTGCATTGAGCTAATACTATATCAAGGTCTGTGGGCAATGATTTTTCATCGCATTTCCCACAGGCTGTATAAATGGCGTTTTTTCTTCCTGTCAAGGCTTATCTCTCAAATTGCCCGCCTTTTTACCGGCATAGAGATACATCCCGGCGCCGTTATTGGCGAAGGTGTCTTTATTGACCATGGCGCGGGTGTTGTTATTGGAGAGACATGCGAAATCGGTGATAATGTTATTATTTACCAGGGAGTTACATTGGGCGGAACAGGAAAAGACACAGGCAAACGCCATCCCACAATAGGCAATGATGTTGTGATAGGTGCAGGTTCTGCTGTTCTCGGCCCTATTTTTATAGGGCATAACTGCAAAATAGGTGCAGGCACAGTAGTTTTGCGTGATGTGCCGCCAAACAGCACAGTTGTCGGAGAAAGAGGGCGGGATATCCATCACGAAATTTCTTTGCATTTGGAAATTGAAATGTTAAAAAGAAAAATTGAAGAATTAGAAAAAAGGTATTGACAAAGCAGTAAATATGTGCTAGAATCAGCAAATCTAAGAAGAAGCTCGCTTCTCACCCTATGCTTACAGCTTTGGGTTGCTGAATTTATAATTGAAAAGCATCAATATTCAATTTATCAAAAATTCTGCAAGCGGGCCAAATTTAGGCTCGCTTTTTTGCGAAATTCGAATTTATAATCAGGAGGTGCTCGAAATAGCCGAGTATTTTATCAATGAACAAATTAGGGACAAAGAAATCCGCCTAATTGGTGCCACCGGCGAGATGCTGGGGATTCTTTCTTCAAAAGACGCCCAAAAAATGGCCGACGAAAAGAATCTTGACCTTGTAAAAATCTCTCCAAATGCTAAGCCGCCCGTATGTAAAATTATGGACTTTTCTAAATTCAAATTTGAACAGGCAAAGAAAGAACGGGAAGCCCGCAAAAAACAAAAGACCGTGGACACCAAAGAACTTTGGCTTTCTCCTAATATTGATACCCACGATATCCAGGTAAGAATCAAAAGAGCCATCGAATTTCTCAAAAACGGCGATAAGGTTAAAATTACCGTACGCTTCCACGGCCGCGAAATGGGCCGTACAGAAGTGGCGCACAAAATTCTTAACGATTTTGCAAAATCCGTTGAAGAATACGGAATAATTGACAGGCCCCCAAAAATGGAAGGGCGTCGCATGTCTATGTTTATGACGGCAAAGAAAACAGAAAAAACTGCAGAGAGTAAAGACAATTAAAGCATAAAGGAGAAAGCAAAATGCCTAAAATGAAGACCAACCGTGCCGTGGCAAAGAGATTTAAAGTCACTGGTACCGGCAAATTAAAGCGCTCTAAAAGTAACAGAGGTCATAATACTAAGCTTCAAAAGAGTTCCAAACGTGTTCGCAGACTGCGCAAAGCTACTCTTGTTGATAAAACTATGGAAGCTAATTACAAAAGAGTATTACCATATCTGTAAAATATTGGATAAAATGACGGAGGAATCATCATGGCAAGAGTTAAGGGCGGTTTAAACGCCAAAAAAAGACATAAAAAAGTATTAAAAATGGCAAAGGGCTTTTACGGCGCCAGGAGCAAGCAGTACAGGGCCGCAAAACAAGCTGTAATGAGGGCGATGGCCCATAGCTTTGCCGGGCGCAAACAAACCAAAAGGGATTTTAGGCGCCTTTGGATTACACGTATAAACGCAGCCGCACGTATAAACGGCATGTCCTATTCCAGATTTATGAATGGGCTTAAACAAGCAGGCATAAATATAAATAGAAAAATGTTAGCGGAAATGGCTATCCATGACGCTAACGGCTTTGCAAAACTTGTGGATGCGGCGAAGGCCGGACTGGCATAAGGCAAGGCCGGGTGGAGGTATACCATGTTTTTAGAGGCCACTTATAACATAACCAAACAAGCCAAAGACGTTGTTTTTAACGATGCTACCGCAGACCCCGATTTTATTATGAATATTTCTGTTTTTTATAAATGTGCTTTATCGGCGAAGTAACCCAAGTGGTTTCTTCGCTGTTTTTATATAAGTTTTTAAAATCTACATACTTAAAAGGAGAGGATTTTATGAACAAGGATTCAAAGTACACACCTAAGCAGGGTCATATAGTGCTGTTTATCATTATGTCCCTTATCGCCATTTTCTTATTTATGGCTCTTATCCCTGATGGCGGCGGTGCTTTTAACATCCCCTTGGGTTACGCTATCTCTTGGGTGGGCAGCCAAATTAACTCTGTTGTTGTGGCCGAGCATGGGTTATTGTATCTAATTGCCACTTTGCTCATAACCATTTCATTTTTAGGTTCTTTGCTTGCATACACTGTTAAGCCGGCCTTTATAATGGAAAACAAAACACTTAAAGCCCTTTTTGCTTGCAATATTGTCTATTTTGTAAGTAAGGCTATTGCTGTTGCTGTTGCTTGGATGGTCTTTTTATCTGTTGGCCCGGATTGGCTTATCGCAAGCTTTACCGGAGATTTAATGATGGAGCTTATAGCTGCCGGTGGTTCCAACCTTATGTCTATCTTCATTGTTCTTGGTATTGCCATACCTATTTTGACAGACTTTGGGCTTATGGAATTTCTTGGCATACTAATCAGAAAAGTTATCCGTGTACTTTTCACACTTCCCGGGCGTTCTTCTATAGACCTTTTGGGCTCGTGGTTTTCTTCTTCTGCCGCTTCTGTTATCATCACAAGAGACCAGCATGAAAAAGGCTTTTATACAGGACGTGAAGCTGCCGCAATCTGTGTAAACTTTACATTGGTTTCTTTGCCTTTTACATTTGTTATTGCTTCAACTGTCAACATGCTGGAATTTTTCCCGTGGTTTTATTTGGTAATTACAGTGACTACTCTTTTGCTTGCGGTAATTATGCCTCGTATTTGGCCTCTTAGGGGGATTAAAGATGAATATTTGCCTGACGTTGGCAAGCAAATTGATGAAAATGTGCCCGCAAATACATCTATGTTTAAATGGGCTGTTAATTCGGCAAGCAAGCGGGCCGATGAAGCTTCAGCGCAAAGTGTTATAAAATCCGGACTTTCAAATTGGCTTAACATTTTTATGGATTTGATTCCCGTTATTTTGGCTTGGGGCACTATAGCCTTGATTCTTAACGAATTTACCCCTGTTTTTGACTGGCTTTCCTGGCCTTTCCGCTGGTATTTGGAACTGTTTAGAGTAGCTGATGCCGCCGCTGTTGCCCCTGCTACAATTGTTGGATTTATTGATATGTTTATCCCTGCCATAATTGTGGGCGGAAATGAATATATCGAGACGCGCTTTATAATAGGTGCATTATCCATAGTGCAGATAATATATCTGGCAGAAACAGGCATACTTATCCTTAAATCCAAAATACCGTTGCACATAGGCCATTTGGCTATTATCTTCCTGATGAGAACCATATTTGCACTTCCGGTAATTGTATTGCTGACACGGATACTGCCAATATTCTAATCCTGCATCTTAAGCATCAAATAACCCCTCGCTTTATATAAGCGAGGGGTTATTTGATTTCTATTATATACGGGCCACATAATACATTGAATCCAATATCAGCCAGTTTTGAGGCCAAAATCTGTTTATTGTCCAATAACTGAAACCTGCCAGACTATATTTTGACGCAAGCGCAAGCTTGGCTTTCACACTGCGGGCATCTTCAAACCAAACTTCCCTGCGTTTTCCTGATTCGTCGTAGTATTCAAAGAATGGCGACTGTGATTCTTCGTCAAAGTTTATGGATTGATTATATTTGCGTGACAATTCTATGGCGGCTGTATTTCCTATGGCCCTGCCGGGATTTTCACGCGATGCCGGTGTGGGCCAATCATAGCCGTAATTAGGTATGCCCATTAATATTTTTGACGGCGGCATTTGGGTTACTGCAAATTTTATGGTGTTCTCTACATTGCGTATGGGCGCAACGGCCATAGCCCCGTCTGTTGCATAGCCCCAATCATAGGTCATAAGAGTTACATAGTCTACAATACCGCCGATTGCTGCATAGTCGTAGGCTCCGGTAAATGTGTCGGCGGGATTTTCGGCTTCTTTTGCGGGGATTGCGCAGGAAATAAAGAAGCCGTTGCTGTGCATTTTTTCGGCGCATTTTTTTAAGAAGCTATTATATGCTTCTCTGTCCTGCGGCAAGAGGTACTCAAAGTCCACATCCAGTCCGGCATATTTTTTTGTATGCATAGTTTTAAGCACATTGTCAATAAGATTATCAGCAATTTTTGTATTGTTAAGAATGGTGTGAGCCAAGCCGGAATCAAAGCTGCCGTTTTCGCCGATATTTGTGATTACCATAGCAGGGCTGACTTTGGCATCTATTGCCTTTGCGATTATCTTATCCTCTGCGGCGGGCACGGTTATTGGCGCAATGCTGCCGTCTTCCCTTGCTTCGTAGCTGAATAAGCTGATGAATGTCAGAAAAGGCAGGGTCTTATCCAGCACATCATCCGCAATATTGGCATAAGCATATCCATTTACTTTTACAGTATCGGTCTTGGGTTTATCGGCCGCGCCGGTTATTACAACAGTTTGGCCGATTACGAGTGTATCTTCCGGGTTTATCTCATTATCCCGTGCAATTTTTTGATAGTCTATGCCATACTTTTTGCCTATAGAATACAAACTATCTCCATTTTCGACGACATGAATCTGCATTGCTACCTCCTAAATGACATATTAGACCCGTTCCAAAACTCCACTTTTTTAAATAAATCTGCGAAGCAATTCTTTCAAGCGGCAAGGCAGCGCTTTTTGCACTCTTTTTAAAAAAGTGATAAGAGCCGTCAGCTATAAAAGAATTATGTCAGCAGGTTTTGGAACGGGTCTATTGTTTGGGCTTCTGTAGCCGTTCCGATTTAAAATCGGCCGAAGCAAGCTTTTATTTCGCAACGCTTCAATGAGGAATAAAAGCCCAGTCTGAGGCTGACTTTTAAACGGAACGGCTTCTATCTGCGGTGCCTTCTGTAAGATGTTCTCTTAGGCATCATCAGGTCCGCCAGCAAAGCTCCCATAATAGGAGTAAATTGAGCAAGAGAGTTAGTTTTACTGCCGTCAAGCCGGTTGGCCGAGAATGTTCCTGTACTGCCGCTTGCAGATTCTCTCATGAGTCTACCCCATGTTATTGGGCCGACTACTCCGTCTACTGACAATCCGAATATACTCTGGAAGGCCATTACGGCATCTCTGGTGCCGTTCCCGAAAATACCATCCTCAGAAATTCTCCAAAGCCTGCCGGGATAAGAGGGCACTAATCTATTTATAGCCTGCTGTATTAACCGTACGCTTTCGCCTGTTGCGCCAACGCGTAATGCGCTTCCGGGATAAGGCGGTATTGAAGGCGGGGGAGTTGTGCCTCCGCCCCCGGTACAATCTGCAGCTTCACGCATGAGCCTTTCCCATGTTATAGGCCCGACGACACCGTCTGCCGTTAAGCCGAATATGCTTTGAAAGGCCATCACTGCATCTCTGGTGCCGTTCCCGAAAATACCATCCTCAGAAATTCTCCAAAGCCTGCTGCTATAGCATGGAACAAGCCTGTTTATAGCCTGTTGTATCAACCGCACATTTTCCCCTGATGCACCAACACGTATTGCGCTTCCCGGATAAGGCGGAAGCTGCGGACCGGGATGCACAGACGGGCCTTCAGGCTGAAGGTCAAGATATTCTCTCATAAGCCTTTCCCATGTTATGGGCCCTACGGCTCCGTCTATCGAAAGGCCGAATATCCTTTGGAAAGCAAAAATGGCATCTCTTGTTTGTTCTCCGAAAACGCCGTCTTCTGGCACTCTGGGCAAACCGGGTATGGCTTCGGAAAGCCTGTTTATAGCCTGCTGCACCATGCGCACACTTTCGCCGCTTGACCCAAGGCGTAAAACAGCTCCGGGATATGGCGGCATATTGGGCGGATTTGTTGGCGGCGGCACAGGCGGCGGAGTAGGGGCGTTATTTTCAATTCCCCAGTAAACTTCATAAAGTCTACGCCATGTGTTTGGGCCTACAACTCCGTCAACGGTAAGGCCGAACAAGCGCTGGAAAGCTCTGACAGATTCAGTAGTCAATCTGTCAAAACGGCTCGTTTCGGCGACGAAAGGAATCTCATCATAATACATTCCTATGAAATCCAAAAGGAATTGCAGTTCCGTAACTCTTGCGCCCGTGGCCCCTTCTCTTATAATAACCGTCGGAGGTGTTGTGCCTATGCCTATGCGTATGCCTTCGCTGTTCATTTCCCATAAAGCCTTTTCAATACCATAAATACGGCCGATTTGATACCATGTAGCTCTGTCAATTACCCCTGTTTGCGGCAAATTATAGATTTGCTGGAACAGAAGAACCGAATTTCTGGTAGAATTACCAAATATACCATCAACAGGATTTATAATTACATTGGTATAACGCCCCAAAATCCTGTTTAGATATCTCTGCATGGTGCGCACGCTTTCTCCCTGCGAACCCAATGACAAAGAAGACCCCGGCCAAGACTCTAAAGGCCCGGAAAAGACATTACATTGACGCAGCTCTAAGTTTTGAGGATAATACTTTCTAATAATTTGCCATGCACTCATGCCTCTGTCTCTTGCGTCGAAAAATGAACCCCATTGCGACAGACGCCCGGGGAAATTCGCCACAACGCCGTCATTATAAAGCGAAAGGAAAGGTTCCATATGCCCGACAATAGCCAGATAGTTGTTAAATATCCTGTCAACTACCGCACTGATTCTTCCGCCGATAGTGCCGTGATGTGTATACTGCTGGTCCATAGATGTATGGTTTGTAATATCAAAGTTTAGACCTCGCTTGCGATAAAATTCCGTGAAAATTCTATTAAGCGTCAATGAAACTATGCAGTAGATATTAGCTACCAATGTTTGCTCCGGCCAAGTATCAAATATCTCGTGGGAAGCCACATTTTTAATGTAGTCAATAAACGGCACTCTTACATTGGGGGCTTGATTTTCCGGCCTTCCTAAATGAACTGTTACGAAATTTGGAATTATGACCTCTCTTAGTATTCTGGGAGAAATTGTTTCTACCTGCGGCTCCGGTATAACGGGGTCATCCAAAGCATGGCCACCTATATTTACAATTTCTTCTTGCAATCCTCTTTGGACAAGCGGATGCATGTGTATAACCTGAATAGAAGTAGATTGGTCAAAAATCATTATGCCTCTGTAGGTTATGGTTCTATATCCGTCGGCACGCACTCTGGCGTTGTATACGCTGTATCTGCGCGCTGTGGCAAAGGGATCTTCGGTAAGTGATATATCCGGTGCGGCCAGTGAAATTTCCGGTGCGTGTCCGGAACTATCAGTAGTTAATTCATATAATAACAAGTCATTTTCATCTGTAAGAGTTATAACCGCGCCTTCTATTAAAATAGCGCCTTCAGCCGCAACTGTTTGAAGTTTTAAGTTGCCTTTTCCCATAGTCACTTCCCCTTGTATCTTCATATGCTGTATTATATGGGTGTACAGACTTTATTGGTGAGTATAAGTGCTGGCATTTTGTTTCAAGAAAAAGTTTTATTGAAAAAAATTGGCTGATGATATACACTGGATGATAAAATCACTCATTTAGTGTCCTTCATACATTGCGCAAAAAAATGTGACTGACTTGCGAAATTGGCAGGGCATGGGTTCTTGTACAAGTCTGCTGAATATCGAATGAATAACAATGAAAGGGTTTTTTAACATGCAAAACATAATTATACGACCGGAGGAATATAAAGACTACAGAACGGTTGAAGAGCTTACGAGAGTCGCATTTAACACTCCTGACAGAATTGTCCGCTCAAAAATGATTGTCCGCTGGAGCATTATATGGTATATAAGCTGCGGAAAAAAGATGGCATAATGGAGCTTAGTTTTGTAGCGGAATTAGACGGAAAAATTGCTGGGCATATCATTTACAGCAATGCTTACATACTACAGCAGGACGGTTCAAAAATTGATGTATTAAATTTTGGCCCAGTCAGTGTTTTACCGAAACTGCAAAAGGCAGGTATTGGCGGCACATTGATTAGGCACTCAATCAAAGAAGCAAAAAACTGGGCTATGGAGCGATATTGTTTTTTGGGCATCCTGAATATTACCCGCGATTTGGCTTCATACAGGCTAAAGAATTTGGTATTACCGATTGCAATGGCGACAATTATCCCGCTTTTATGGCTATGGAGTTAAAAGAGGATTATCTTAAAAATATATCCGGCAAATTTATTGAAGCTGATATCTACAATGATGACTTAAACCGGGAATGTGCAAAAGAATTTGATAAACGATGGCGTTTTTAGTTTCTGTTGTCTTTTTGAAAGCCTGATGCTGCGAATGACACAACGAAACGTCAGACGCAGAAGAGGGACTATAGAAAGTTAAAGCGATATATTTCACCAAAAAGACGAAATTTCAATTTAGAAAATAACATAAAACTAACAGAATTACTCCTTTTGTCAAGACCAAGCATATGTATTTACTTAAAAAAGGCACAAAAATGGGATTATCTAACTTAAAGAATTGTTAAAAATTCTGTTGACTAATTATTAAATATACTATATAATATAATTGAATCGTTTAAATAAAATTTTAAAAGGAGGTAAAAATTATGAAAAGAAAATCTTTATTAAAGGTAATGTTTTTGGCATTTGTTTTTGCGGCAGTGACGATGCTGTTTACCGGCTGCGGCGGCAATCAGGGCGCTGCACCCGCTGCCACTCCTGCACCTGCCACTCCTGCCCCGGACGGAGGTACTGCCGCACAGCCGCCTGCCGATGCTGATGGGCCTGTATACCATGATTACACCATCAGAATTCTTACCGTTTCCCATTCAGGTGATTTGATTGCACCTAACCATCCTGCTATCCGTCAGCTTGAAGAGCTTACCGGATACAGAATTGAAGTTGAAATGAACCTTAACGCCAACTGGGAAGAGCAGATGAACCTTCGTTTGGCAGGCGGAGATTTGCCCGGCATTGTTGTTATTCTGGGCAACAATCTTCCTATAGTGCAAGCCGCACAGGGCGGTGCATTCTGGGACCTTACCGACCACATTCCGCAGTGGGAATATCTTTCAATGGTTAATCCTGCCGTAATGAACAATATTTCTATCGCCGGCCGCCATTTCGGCATCTATCGCGAACGTCCCGTTGGGCGTCCGGGCATAGTTTACCGTTCTGACTGGCTCGAGTACTTAGGAATGCCTGTTCCGTCAACTCTTGATGAATTGTTTGACGCCATGGTGGCTATGACGGAAGCAACTACTCTGCCTAATTCACATGGCGATACATTCGGCATGGCATGGACAGGCGGACATATGGGCCCTTTCCACGATATCGCTGTTTTCCACGGCGCACCTAACCGCTGGGAAGTTGTAAACGGTACTTTTGTTCCTTGGTTCGAGCATCCTGCATTTGCCGAAGCTATGTACTGGAGCCGCGCTTTGTTTGAAGCGGGCGCAATTAACCAGGATTTTGCAGCGCTTCCTACAAGCGACTGGGCTCCAATTATGCGTGCCGGTCAAACGGGCTTCTTTATAGACGTTTCTGACGAAGCCCGCCGTACTGCAACCGGTCTGCGCGACCAAGGCTTTATGGACCAGGAAGAATTAGACGACGGCGCACTTGTTTGGGTTATGGGAACAGTTGCAAACGCACAAGGCGAACGCCGTATCCGTGCGCATGCCGGTCATGCCGGATATGTTGCAATATCAACCATAGGCGCGCCAACCGATGAGGATTTATGGCATCATCTTAACTTCCTTAATTATCTTAACAGCCCGTTGGGTCAGCTTATAGTTGCTCATGGTGCAGAAGGTTATAACTGGGAAATTGTTGACGGCAGACTGCGCCAAATTGGCGAAGAAACAGGCGTCGAAGATGTCTACGGCACTGTTGAAGGCCTTAACCAATTTATGATGCTGCAAAACCTTGCATTGCCTCAATATGGTGTAAACTCTCGCGAAGATGCTATTACTGAAGTTCAGCTTGAAAACTTGAATTACGCAATTCACGACCCATCCCTTGCTCTAATGTCAGAAACTTGGACTGCTCATGCCGGTTCGCTTAACCGTCTTATCGATGATGCAATTATCAACTTTGTAATGGGCAATATTGACATGGACGGATTTAGAGCCGAAGTTGCACGCTGGTATGCCGAAGGCGGACAGGATGCAATTAACGAGTTCTCTGCCGCTTATGCCGCAAGGTAGATAAGCATGTTTAAACTTAATTCGCTATAAAACAAAAAGGCCCCGGGTTTTCTTTTTAAGCCCGGGGCACTTTAAAAAGGCGGTGATTCCTTATTGTGACCACAACAAAAAGAAAGGCCCCGGTTGCGTTAAGATTTATTCAGGCAATGCGCAGGTATTATGTATTTTATTTGTTATGCATACCCGGAATCATATTTTTTATTCTTTTCCGCTATGTTCCCATGTGGGGAGTTTTGATTGCATTTCAGGATTATAATATCTGGAGGGGATTTTTAGACAGCGACTGGGTTGGCCTTGCTCATTTTACAAGATTCTTTGCCAGCCCAAACTTTGGTCTGCTAATGAGAAATACCCTTATATTATCGTTTTTAAATATTTTATTCGCTTTTCCTGCGCCTATCATATTAGCTTTGCTTCTTAATGAAGTGCGCCGCAATTGGTTTAAGCGTTCCATACAAACTTTGATATACATACCCCACTTTATTTCATGGGTAATAATAGGGTCAATGACTTTTATGCTTTTAAGCAGCACCGGGCCGGTTAATTCGATGTTAGCCAATTTTGACATAGGCCCAATTCCCTTTTTAACTAATGCTGATGCTTTCCGTCCCATGATGGTTATACAAGGTATATGGCGCGGAGCGGGTTTTGGCACAATTATATTCCTGGCCGCTCTTTCGGGTGTGGATATGGAGCAATATGAAGCCGCAATTGTAGACGGCGCAAGCAGGTGGCGTCAGTGTTGGCATATAACGCTTCCTGCACTGCGCAGCGTGGTTGTTCTGCTCTTTATTCTGCAAATGGGCAGCGTGCTGGACACTAATTTCGACCAGGTGATTCTTTTAAGCAACGCCGCCAATCGGTCTGTTTCGGATGTAATTGAAGTATTTGTGTTCCGTGAGGGTATTGTGGGCGGTAATTTCAGTTTCACCACCGCAATTGGCTTATTCCAGTCCCTTATCGGCTTGATTTTGGTTATTGCCGCAGACAGGCTGGCGAAACTTGTCGGCGAATCCGGCTTATTTTAGGAGGTGGCCCAAAGATGAAAAGAAATGACACAACAGCTTCAAAAATATTTGACGTATTTAATGTAATTTTCCTTATAGCCTTTGCCGCAGCCACCACCTTGCCTTTTATATATATCATAGCCGGTTCTTTTGCTTCTCAGGCAGAAATAACCGCCAGAGGGTTTTTCTTAATACCAAGAGAACCCAGGCTGGAAGCATTTGAATATATAGCTTCTTCAAGGCTGCTTCCCAGAGCCATGATGATGTCTGTGCTGTTAACCGGGGTCGGCACTTTTGTTTCAATGTTTTTTACAACAACCTTTGCATATCCACTTTCCAAGAAATACCTGCCCGGACGCAATCTTATGTTATCCTTGGTTATATTTACAATGCTGTTTAACGGCGGCATGATACCAACCTTTCTTACAGTGCGTGCTTTGGGGCTTTTGAACAACTTTTGGGCGCTTATTTTGCCCGGCGCAATAAGCGTTTGGAATCTTATCGTATTAAAGAATTTCTTCCAAGGTATTCCGAATGATTTGGAAGATGCCGCCCGCATTGACGGAGCTTCAGACACACAAGTATTTTTAAAAATTGTTCTTCCGTTGTCCACGGCGGCCCTTGCAACATTTTCGCTGTTTTATGCCGTGGGTTATTGGAACTCCTTCCGTCCTGCGCTGCTGTACCTTCCGTCCGCTACTGACCTTTGGCCCTTGCAGCTTGTTTTGCGCAATATTGTGTTGATGGCGGGAGGCACTATTGCCGACGTAATTGTTGATGCAGACTTTATACAGCCGCCTGCGGACAGCATAAGGAATGCGGTTATAGTTTTTGCCACTGTTCCTATTTTGTTGGTGTATCCCTTTATTCAAAAGCACTTTACAAAAGGGGTTATGGTTGGGGCTATTAAGGGATAGCGGTTTTATGATTATATCTACTTTTTGTGCCGATAATTGAAAAGCCCCGGCTCAATAAGAACCGGGGCAAGAACAGTATAGTCTCCCTAGACTATTTATCAAATTTTTAAAAGCATCTTATCATTTGTATGATAAATGCTTGAGAATAAAAAAACCACTCTCCTTTACAGGCTTATTTGTCTTATCAAGGGATGGAATTTCTGCTTGACAAGAAGACCTAAGAAAGTGTATAATTATTCTCAGGTCTACGGGCCTTTGTTTGTTGGTGCTTGTCCGGGGTAAACTTTGATAGAGTAGGCCGGGCAAGCACGTTTTTAACAAATGCCCTTATTTTATTGTATAGGAATGGGTTAGAAGTCCATCCCCTGATACTACATAACCCCATTTTACATTAGCTTTTTACATTTGTCAAGAATTTTTTTCTAATTTTTATTCTTCGGATTACATGACTTCGTAGGGGCGGCTGCAAGCGCCGCCCCTACGAATATTTGCGTTATTGTTTGTATTACTTGCGGTGAGGGAATATGCATTCCGCCCATGCGAGGTGCTGGCTTGCATATAAAAACCCCTGCGAAACGATAAGTCCGCAGGGGTTTTTATATTTGTATAAGTTTATCAAAATTATCTGTTTAACTTCACAGCACAGCAGGGGATATTCCGAATTTTACTTCTTAACGCAGAAGAAAGCATCTTCGCCTGGATACTGTGCAACGTTTTCCAACTCTTCTTCTATGCGGATAAGCTGGTTGTATTTAGCGACACGGTCAGAACGGGCAGGCGCGCCTGTTTTGATTTGTCCGGCATTAACGGCCACGCAGATATCTGCAATTGTGGCATCTTCCGATTCGCCGGAGCGGTGGGATATAACGCATGTCATATTATTGCGGTTGGCAAGCTGGATGGCATCAAAAGTTTCTGTAAGTGTGCCGATTTGATTAACTTTGATGAGTATAGAATTTGCAACACCCAAGTCAATACCTTTTTGCAGACGTTCGGTATTGGTAACAAATAAGTCGTCACCAACAAGCTGTACTTTTTCGGCTAAACGGTCTGTAAGCAGTTTCCAGCCGTCCCAATCGTCTTCATCAAGGCCGTCTTCAATAGAAATAATGGGGTATTTATCAACCAATTTTGCCCATAAATCAACCATTTCCGCAGAAGTGCGAACCACGTCGCGGCCCAGCATTTTAGATTCGCCCGGGAAGTGATATTTGCCGTCTTCTTTGTTAAAAAGCTCGGTAGCGGCGGCATCAAAAGCAATTTTTATGTCATCACCGGGTTTGTAGCCTGCGGAGTTTACGGCTTCTATAATTAAATCCAAAACATCATCAGGAGTAGCTAAATCAGGTGCAAAGCCGCCTTCGTCACCTACTGCGGTATTAAGGCCGCGGCCTTTAAGCACTTTTTTCAAGGTATGATAAATTTCGGCGCACATGCGTAAGCCTTCGCTGAAAGTTTTTGCGCCGACAGGCATAATCATAAACTCTTGGAAGTCAACAGTATTGTCAGCATGTTTGCCGCCGTTAAGTATATTCATCATAGGTACAGGAAGCTGTTTTCCGTTAAAACCGCCTAAATATTGATATAAAGGCATACCCAAAGCATCTGCACATGCCTTAGCATTTGCAATAGATACCCCCAATATAGCATTTGCACCCAGTTTTGCTTTGTTTGGCGTGCCGTCCAAAGCAATCATTTTCTTATCAATTGCCACTTGGTCAAGGGCGTTAAGACCAATAACTTCAGGGGCAATTTTGTCGTTTACATTTTTAACAGCCTTTAAAACGCCAAGGCCCATGTAACGGTCGCCGCCGTCACGCAGCTCTACAGCTTCAAAAGCGCCGGTGGAAGCGCCGGAGGGTACAACAGCACGTCCAACATAATCGTTGCCGGAATTGCGCACAACAACTTCTACTTCAATGGTTGGGTTGCCCCTGGAATCCATAATCTCTCTTGCCAATACGTCTACAATTTCAATAAAACCTTTCATTTTTCACTTGCTCCTTCCAAATAAATAAATTATTATTTTGTATCATTTTCCTCATTTTTTTGTTCGGGAGGTTCAATAATCACAGCTTCGGCATTTGTGCTATCATACGAACCAATTTAATTGCTTCTTCAATGCTTTCGGTTCTTTGTAAAAGTTCATAAAGCATTTTTAGTATAACTTTGGTTTCGTAAGCCATTATCTACACTCCTTCCAATCATGCGTCAAGACATCATTGCATATTTAAGATTTCTTGCAATAATTGCCTAACTTTGTTCATATCCTCCGTTGCGGCGGCAACCTTTGGAATCATCCAAATATAGGTGGCGAAATGGCCTGTGGCCCCCGTCCAGCTTGTCCAGCCACCAAAAGTTTTTGTAAATTCCTTAACATCATGGGTAGTTTCAGCCAGCAATAGGGTCATCCTTATAAAAGCCTTAAATTGAAGGTCTGTAGCCATGGCGAACTCCTCCTCGTTTTTATCATCATCAAATGCAGTTGTCATCATGGTAAAAATATCCATTTTATCAACTCCCGGAGGTGTTCCTTAATAATTTACAATCTTCTCAAAACCATCCTTAATACTTGCGCCGCCAACAAGGCCGCCGTCAATATTAGACTGGGAGAAAAGCTCTGCCGCATTATCCGCCGTAACGCTTCCGCCGTATTGTATACGGATTTTATCAGCAACAGCTTGTCCGTAAAGCTCGTTTATCACTTGCCGGACAGCAGCGCAAGCCTCTTCCGCTTGCTGTGTAGAAGCTGTGACACCTGTGCCTATAGCCCAAATAGGCTCATAAGCTATCACAACTTTTTCGGCATCTTCGGCAGAAACACCCTCAAAGGCCGCTTTTACCTGTATGCGTACATGCTCAATTGTAATGCCTAATTCTCTTTGTTCTAAAGACTCCCCAACGCAAACTATTGGTATCAAATCATAAGACAATGACTTTTTCAGTTTTTTGTTAACAATGCAGTCAGTTTCGCCAAAATATGCCCGGCGCTCGCTATGTCCGATTATTACGTACTTAACGCCGCATTCTTTAAGCATACCGGGGGATATCTCGCCTGTATATGCGCCGGATTCTTCAAAATGCAGATTTTGTGCGCCAATTGCCACATTTGTACCTTTTACGGCCTCTACAGCCTGATAAATTGAAACAAAAGGAACGCAGAACACCACATCTGCTTGACCGCTGTTTGTTTTGGCCGACATCTCTTTTGCAAAAGCAGCGGCATCAGCCGGGCCTTTGTTCATCTTCCAATTTCCTGCAATAATTTTTTTACGCATTATTTTGCCTGCTTTCTTTGCTGTATTCTTTTTCATGGTCTTTAAGAGGCTCTAAGATAACACCTTCGGCATTAGCCATTTTAGCTAAGATAGCATAAGCTTCTTCTTTGCTCTCGGATGTCTTTATAATTTGAGCAATTGCTATTAGCAATACTTTTGTATCATATGCCATACAACAACCTCCTATTTATCCTGAACAGCCACAACCCCCGGCAGTTCCTTGCCTTCCAAAAATTCAAGGCTGGCTCCGCCGCCCGTAGATATATGGCTCATTTTATCGCCGAATCCCAAAAGATTTACAGCAGCAGCACTGTCCCCGCCGCCTATAATGGTGGTTCCGTCCACTTTAGCAAGTGCTTCTGCAACAGCAATGGTGCCTTTAGCAAAATTTTTAAATTCAAATACACCCATTGGGCCATTCCACACTACAGTTTTGGCATCTTTTAAGGCATCTTGGAAAATCCGGCGGGTTTTTTCTCCTATATCTACGCCCATCCAATCCGAGGGAATTTCAGAGGAATCCGCGGTTTTAAATTCAGTATCATTTTTAAATTCCTTAACAATAACGGTATCAATAGGTAAAAGCAGATTTACGCCCTTATCTTTAGCCTTTTGTATCATTTCTTTTGCATATTCAATTTTATCGGCCTCTAAAAGAGAAGTGCCTACTTCATGCCCTCCGGCTGCTATAAAGGTATAAGCCATGCCGCCGCCGATTATAAGTGTATCAACTTTTGTAAGCAGATTATCTATAACGGCAATTTTATCAGAAACCTTTGCACCGCCGAGTATAGCCACAAAAGGACGGGCGGGGTTATTAACCGCATTGCCTAAAAAGTTAATTTCTTTTTCCATAAGATAGCCAACGGCGGATTCCTTAACAAATTTGGTGACGCCTACCGTTGAACAATGGGCCCTATGGGCGCTGCCGAAAGCATCAATTACAAATATATCTGCAATGGATGCTAGGTCTTTTGAAAACGCTTCTTCATTTTTACTCTCTTCTTTGCGGAAACGGGTATTTTCAAGCAGAACAATATCACCGTCATTCATGGAATTAACAGCAGCTTTGGCTTTTTCGCCCACAACTTCATCATCGGCGGCAAACACCACTTTTTTGTCTAAAAGCTCTGAAAGTCTTTCCGCAACAGGGGCAAGGGTATATTTGCTGTCAACACCTTTAGGCTTTCCTAAATGTGAACAGAGCATAAGACGCCCGCCGCCTTCCATCAGCTTTTTAATTGTTGGCAAAGCGGCAGTTATGCGCACATCATCTGTAATCCTGCTTCCGTCAAGAGGTACATTAAAATCACAGCGTACCAGAACCCTTTTGCCTTTAACCGTTAAATCATTAATATTTTTCTTATTCAGCATGTAAATCTCCTCCGTACTTTTGTATTATTTTAAATTCCCTTGCGAGATGCTTTAGTGGGATATATAATAAAGTAGTTGTTAATTACAGATTTTCCTTTGTTATTAGTTTACCATGTTTAGGAATGTAAAGCAAGTGTAAAAATAGCAAGAAAATGGGAGGTTTTCGGTATTATTTATGACAAATATGCTTAAATTTGATTATCATACACACACCTCTCATAGTCATGACAGCTCTGCTTCCATAAATGATATGATTGAAAAAGCCATTGAACTGAAATTAACAGAATATGCTATTACTGACCATATAGATTTTTCATATCCTGACTTAAAGATATTAAGCCCGCAAGAGCCGGAAATTATTATGCAGTCTATGCTTGCAGCAAAAGAGCGGTATGACGGCAAAATAAAAATACTTTGCGGTGCAGAGTTTGGACTGCGCCCGGATACGGCGAAAGTCACCGAAGCAATTGCTGAAAAAATTGACTATGATATAATAATAGGTTCCGCTCATGTGGATGATATACAGCTTGAAGGTTTTCATAGCTATCAGTTTTCTTCGCATTATGATAAGCATACCGCATATACCATATATTTTGAAAACATGCTTGAAACTGTAAAATCTTGCGATGCTTTTGATGTCCTTGGGCATATGGATTATATAAAGAGATATGCAAGATATTCCGATAATTCTTTAGAATATGATGATTATAAAGAAATTATTGATGAGATATTAAAAGTGATTATCAGAAAAGATAAGGGAATAGAAATAAATACATCAGGGTATTTTAGAGGTCTTGGCCATCCCCATCCGCAGATTGAATTTATAAAAAGATATATCCAATTGGGCGGGGCGATTATCACAATAGGTTCTGATGCCCACAAGCCGTCTGCAATTGCTTATGGCTATGACGCCGCATATGATATTTTGCGTAATTTAGGCATAAGATATATTGCGGCTTTTGATAAGCGCATTCCCAAATTCATAAAAATATAAAAATAACCATTGACTTTTGGATTATAGTTATTATATACTGAATTATCTTAATAATATTGTTTATAAACTTTCGTGCTAGCCGGGGAAGTAGCGGCTCCTTGTACCTGAAATCCGCTATAGCAGGGGTGATGCCCATTCTAAGGCTTTATTTCTTTTTGTTTCTGCATACAAGCGGTGTTGAGGGTCTAGTCTTGCGCAATAATGACCGGTGAATCGTGTCAGGGCCGGAAGGCAGCAGCACTAAGCCGCAACCATTATGTGCCGCAAGGGTGCTTGGCCTGAGCTGGCTATATGAAGAAACCTAAAGGAAGCGGTCGAAGGTGGGCGCACGAATATTTAAATATAGCAATTTGGAAAGTTGAGAGTACAGAAATGCAAAAAGAAGGTTACTTGCATATTTATTACGGAGAAGGCATAGGCCTTGCTCCTACAATTTTGGGAATGGCGCTTAGGTCATGCGGCGCAGGTCTTAATACAGGCTATTTTCGGCTGCATGGCGAAGATAACAGGGATGTACAAAAATCTTTGTATGACATAGATTCTGATATTTTTTCGGACATTTTGGCCGGTGTCAGATTCCAAGATTACTATGATACTTCTTCATATATTGATACAGTTACAAAAGAGCTTAATAACTATGACATGATTATTTTGGAGATGGGACGTCCTTTAAGTTTGGAAGTGCTTGAGAATATTCTTGCGGCCCGTTCAGGCTCTGTGGAAATTTTGCTGTGCGGTGCAAGTTTCCCCAAGGAACTGCTTAATGCCGCCGACTTAATATCCCGCGTGGATTATATAGATTAGAGCAGCTGTGAAAACGGCTTTTCTGCGAGGTGTTTAAATATGGAAGGCATAGGGGGTACATATCAGGCCTTGGCAAAACTAAAAAGGAGCGAAGCGGCGGGCAATGCAGCCGTTGCTGAGGTTCATTTGGATGAGGCGGGCAATATCCTTGATATAAAAGAGGATGGCCTTGTCATTTTTGGATTTTCGAATAAAAACAGCGGAATTAGTAATTTTTTTGCTCTAATGCCGGAGTTTCAGCCGAATGGAAAAGTTTCTGAGACTTTGTTTTGTGATTATATAAAACAAAGCACAAACCGAAAAAATATTAACTTTGAATGGGTTTTTAAACGCATATGCGGAAAGATTTTTCAAGCGCAGGTGCATCTTTGCTGCGAAATAATACATAACAAAAAAATAATAGTTTGCATGATAAACACAGATTCTATTGATAATATATCCAAAATGGAAGAAGGGCTTGTGGCACTTTTAGACCATGCGCCAGGCACTATCTTTTTCATCAATGAAAAACTTGAAATTTTAGAATGCAACCAACATGCCCTGGAAGCTTTTTCTCTTAAAAGCAAAGAAGAATTTGCCAAGCGATTTTTCAGTGATTTTGCGCCCAAATTCCAAAACAGCATTATGTCCGAGGATTTTATGCGAATGCATATTACCAGGGCCTTTAGTATAGGTAATGTGCAGTTTGGGTGGAATGTAAAGAGGGATTATGATGAAGCACCCGGTTCAATACGGCTTGTAAGCACGAAGTATCAAGGGAACCCTTGCTGTATTGCATATCTCAGTGAATTTAGCATAGACGGAGATTTGTATTTTGACGAACCTTTGGAAGACAGCATTCTGGGTGAAAGGATGTGGGCTCTTCTTGACGGCATGCCCTTCGTATGGAATTTTTTAGATATGGATTTGAATTGCCTGGACTGCAATTTAGCTGCAGTAAAGCTCTTTGGCTTTAAAGACAAACAGGAGTTTATCAAGCGCTTTTATGAAACTTTGCCGGCAAATCAGCCTTGCGGTAAGGATACCTTTATAAAAGCAAAGGAATATATAAATGAAGTTTTAGAAAAAGGCAATATTCATTTTGAATGGATGCACCAATTGCCGGACGGCACCGAAGTGCCAAGCGATGTTACGCTTATTAGGGTGGGGCTTAAAAACCGCTTTATTTTGGCGGCATTTGTGCGTGATTTGCGGCAGGAAAAGGCGCTTGAAGCTATCAGAAACGCAGAAGAGGCACAAATACGTACCATAATTGATTCTATCCCGGCCGTTTGCACATTTTGGAATGAGGACCGCAATCTTATTCTTTGCAATCAAGGGGCTGCAGACCTTTTTGAACTTTCATGCCCGCAAGAGTATTTGGAACGTTTTGGTGAGCTTTCTCCTGCATTTCAACCATGCGGAACCAATTCTATGGAAAAAGCCATTGCATATGTAAATCAGGCATTTGAAACAGGTAAATCTCAATTTGATTGGATGCATCAAAAACCTGACGGTACGCCAATTCCTTCTATAATAACGCTGACTCGTGTGCGGTGGCTGGAGGGTTATGGCTTGGTAGGTTTTACCATAGACCAAAGGGAACAATATGCAGTAAAGCAAGAAAGAAAATATTACCAGGATGCATTCTACACCATATTAAACAATGTCCCTTTAGCGGTACATTTTTGGGATAAAGACAGCAATCTTGTATATTCTAATAATCGTATGGTAGAGTTATTGGGCTTTAATAACCAAGACCACTATATGCAAGACTTTTTCTCTGCTTATCCAGAAAAACAGCCTTGCGGCAGAAATTCCGTCGAATTAACATCTAAGCTTCTTATGCGGGTTTTTGAAACCGGAAGCGAAACTGTGCCCGAATGGATTCTTCTTTCTCATGACAAAAAACCTATACCTGTTGAATGTACTTTGGTGCGTGTAAAATGGGGCGATGATTTTGCTGTCTTGGAATTTATCAGAGATTTGAGAGAGCAGTATAAAGAAAGAGAAATTGGGCAGGCATACCAAGAACGTCTAAGGCTGCTAATAGATAACATGCCCATGGTGTCTAATTTTAGGGACGAAGACTTAAATATTGTAGACTGCAATCAGGCGGCTCTTGATTTATTTGAACTTAACAGCAAAGAAGAATATATAGAGCGCTTTCTTGAGCTCTCTCCGCAGCATCAGCCTTGCGGCACTCACTCTAAAATAAAGTCCGAATATTATATAAGAACCGCTTTTAAAGACGGAAAAATTACTTTTGATTGGATGCATCAAAAACCGGACGGCACTCCCATCCCTGCTCAAGTTACCCTTATGAGGGTAGAGTGGCAGGGCAAGTCTATGCTTTGTGCCTTTGTGCAGGATATGCGGGAACATATTGCTGCCAGGCGAGAACAAAGAGTGGTGGAAGAACGCCTTAAAGCCATGATAGATGCTTCTCCCAATTGCTGTTATATAATAGACAGGCGAGGCAGGATTGTGGACTGCAACAAAATGACTTTAGATTTGCTGGGTGTTAAAGATAAATATGATTTTAATAAGCGATTTAAAGCGCTGCATCCCGAAAAGCAGGCAAGCGGTGAGGTTTCAGCAGCCGCCATTGCGCATGTGATGAAGCGTGTATTCGGCAATACCAGCAATAGCTTTGAATGGACATTTAAGAATTTAAGCGGCGATATAATTCCTGCAAAGGTGGACACTTTACTTACCAGCATAGATGGCAATGATGTGGTGGTTGTATATGTGATTGACAGGCGAGACCACTATAGATATATGGAAGACCAGCGTATAGCTAAAGAACGTATGGATGCTATGCTGAACAGTTCTCCGCTTGCTTGTTTTGTTACGGATTTTGAGTATAATGTGCTGGATTGCAATCAAGTTGCATTGCAATTATTCGGCCTTGGCAGCAATGAAGAGTTTTATGCCCGTTTTATGGAATTGCAGCCTGAAAATCAACCTGACGGGCAAAATTCCAAAGATAAAATGCGTGCTATGGACAAAAGAATTTTCGACTATGGCAAGGCTTGTTTTGAATGGATGCATTTAACTGCATCAGGAGAAGAGCTGCCGGTGGAAGTTACCGGACAGAAGGTGACTCTTGACGGCCGGGACTATGCAATAATTTATCTTAGGGACCTTCGGGAGCAAGTAAAGTTTGCGGCAGAAAGACGCATTGCCAGAGAACGTTTATTGGCTATGCTGGATTCTTCGCCTTTGGCATGTTTTATCCTGGATAAGGACCTTTCTGTGCTGACCTGCAACGAATCTGTTGTAAATCTTTTTGGTTTAAAAAATAAAGAAAATTTTATTGAAAACTTTACTGATATCTTTCCCGAAACTCAGCCTGATGGGATGGCGTCCATTGAAAAAGCCAGGGCAAAAGTTGCAGAGGCCTTTTTGCATAGCCAAGGCATGCATTTTGAATGGATGCATCAAGCCATTAACGGAGATTTGGTGCCTTGCGAAATAACTCTTAAACCTGTAATACTTGATGATTCTAAATTTATTATTGCATATATACAAGATTTGCGTAAAATAAGGCAGGCAGTTAATGCAGCAGAAGCTTTGGAAAAATTAGCATATACAGACAGTCTTACAGGTGCGCACAATAGACGGTATTTTATGGATTCTGCCAACAGGGATTTGCAAAAGAGCATGTCTGAAGGAACCCCTTTTTCCCTTATTATGATGGATATTGACAACTTTAAAATCATCAATGACACTTATGGACATGTTGTGGGTGACGGCGTGCTTAAAATACTTGTGTCCCGGGTGCGCCACAGCTTGCGCAAAGATGTGGTGGTTGCCAGATATGGCGGCGAAGAGTTTATTATCATGCTTCCGGGTATGTCTGTAGAAGATGCGGAAAAAACTGCTTGGCGCATAAGAAAAAGAATTGAGAATTCTACATTTATGGTAGAAGGCATGGAAGTGCCTGTCACCTTATCCCTTGGTGTAAGCGGTTATTATGACGGTGATGATTTGACGGCTGTTATCGTTAACACAGATAAAGCTTTGTATGAAGCTAAGTCAAGAGGGAAAAATACAGTCGTGACTCATGACCATAGCCTTAGAAGCCGCTTGGTGCCTAAGCATACAGAGCCGCAGACTTAGAATACGATACAAGCTTTTGTCCGGGGTGATATTACGAGCAATATACATGAAGATATTAAAGAAATTTTAGAAAACTCCCATAAATATGCCGGGGGTTTTCTTGATGCAGGCAAGGTATCGGAGTATATACCGGGCTTGGCGGCAGCAGACCCGAAGCATTTGGGATGCGCTGTGATGCATGGCGGAGCATATTATACAATAGGAGAATGTGATGTGTTTTTCACAATTCAATCTATCTCCAAAGTAATAAGCCTGATGTATGCCTTAAAGATATTCGGATATGATATGGTTTTTGATAAAGTAGGAATGGAACCCAGCGGCGACCCTTTTAATTGTTTTATCAAATTAGAAACCGCAGGCGAAAGACCTTTTAATCCCTTTATTAACGCAGGCGCAATTACCGTAATTTCCCTTTTGGCCGACAATATCCATTTTAAAGAATTATTGCGCTTTACCTGCGAAATTTTCGGAGATGACTTAACAATCGACAATGAAATCTTTGCCCAGGAAATGTCCGCCGGAAAACGCAATAGGTCTATGGCATATCTTATGTCCTCAAAAGGTGCAATCGGAGAAAATATTGATGCTTATTTGGATTATTATTTCCGTCTTTGTGCCGTCAGTGTCACGGCTAAACATTTAGCTTATATGGGCAGCCTTTTGGCAAGCAGCGGCAAGAATCCATATAATGGGCAAGAGATATTATCTTCGCAGATTGTGCATATAACAAGAGCCATTATGCTTACATGCGGCATGTATGACGGAAGCGGGGAATTTGCCGTATCAGTGGGTCTGCCGGCCAAGTCCGGCATAGGAGGAGGTATTGTGGCCTCCGCCGCATCTCCTGACGGCAGTTTTGGCATAGGCAGTTTTGGCCCGGCGCTTGACGCAAAGGGCAACAGCATAGGGGGCATAAGAATTTTACAGAATTTGTCGGACAAACTGGGGCTGCATATGTTTGCGAAATTTACTTAATTAAATGACAATTCCTGCATCACATACTTTTAGAATTACACATTTTAATCTTGCAATCCCGCTATAATTATGGTAGAATGGTTCAAGATGGTTATTTGTGAAAGTATGTTTTTGCTTATATTGATAAAATAAAACACAGATGATTCAGGTAAGGATTGACATGCCGATGCTTGACGAGAAAGGAGGCATTAGCGGTTTTATTGCAGCAACAGCGCAAATGCAGCCGATAATAGGCCGAAAACCACCGCTAAAATATAGTAAAGCTTGTTTTGTCGCTTTCTTGCATCTTTTAGCTCATATTCATAAAGCGATAACATTTTATCCGTTTCCTGGTTGCGCTTTTGCTGACGGAAAATTTGTCCGGATTTGCGAAAGATATATATGGGATATGCAAATATCTTAAAAAAGTTTTTATTTAACAATTCTAAGAGCAATGCATACATTAAACTTACAATTGCTATGTTAAAGAAGATGTCAGACAACCTTAGCAAAGGGCTGCCATAAGACGTAAAAAAATGCAGTATACCATAAGAGGCTATAAAAGCCGACATTACTATGTATTTTACTTTATTACTTTTCGTCATCCATACGGCTCCTTTGGCAGGAAATTTAATCAACAGATTACAATGTATATTATATCACAAATTTGACCTTGATGCAATTGTCAATGTCGAAATGTGATTTTATAGCATGACGGAAACTTGCCGAAATAAATTTTGGCGGCACCAACACTTTTGCGTAGTTCCAAAAACGTATTAAAGCCTAAGTTTTTTGTCATGATATAAATAAAATGGAGGTGCTATCATGAAATTTTTTAAAAAAGCAACTTTATGTCTGGCCGGGACTCTACTCTCTGTCGCCTTGTTCGCCGCTTGCGGAGGAAATGCGACTGCTGACGCGGATGCGTCCGACAATCAGACAACTGCGCAGTCGCCCACACCCGGGCCTGCCACAACACCGGGAGATACCGAAACTGACGAACCTATTGAAGGTGATGTGGGTTATGTTGTTTGGAGAACAACAGGTTCTTCCATACCAACGCTTGCACCGCATCAGCATACCTTTGATCCCGTGCGTGTTGCCTTGACCATGACGCAAGGAAGCTTCTTTTACTTGCTGTGGGATGTAGAAACAGAAAGTATCCAGTGGTTCCCCGGATTTGCGGCATCAATGCCTGTATCCAATGATGACTTAACCGTTTGGACAATTACACTGCGCGAAGGCCTGTCTTTCACAAACGGTACGCCTATCAATGCCCACACTTATGAATATTCATGGCAAATGCTTCTTAACCCTGCTTTAGCAAGCCCCGGTGCAGGTGCATTCTTTAATGTATTTAATGTAGTTGGCGCTCGCGCTTATTTCCTTGAATTAAGCATGGAAGACTATCTTGCGATAGCCGGACAAGATGAACCCAACTGGTCTCCTGATAATATCACGCCTTCTGCTAATCCTGTTACTTGGGATGAAGTTGGCATTGAAGTGCTTGATGACTACACCCTTCGTTTCACTTTGTGGACACCCACAAAAGAAATAGACGTTCTTCAAACCTTTGGCTCTATGGCTGCTCTTGCCGCCGTTGACCCTGAAATGTATGAAGCTGCTTTTAATGAGGACAGGACTGTAAATACATACGGTCTTGAACTTGAATTATTGGCACAAAGCGGACGTTATATTATGGTTGACTGGGCAAGGGATCAGTATAGGGTTTATGAAAGAAACCTGAATCATCCTCTTGCGCATATGTTTACAAGAGATGTTATTGAAGAAAGGGTTATAACAGACCCAACTACTATAATGTCAATGTTTGAAAATGGCGAACTTGATGTTATGGCTCTTAATTCTACCAACTTCGCTGCTTTCAGAGAAGACCCTCGTGTAGTGCGTACAGAAGGTCCTGTAGTTTGGGGCTTCCATATCAACTCTGCTTCCGAAACCAACCCAATACTTCGTGACCGTGAATTTAGACAAGCCATTTTCCATGCTATTGACAGGGTAACTGTGGCTTTCGACATTTACCAAATATTTATCCCGGCAAACTATATTGTATCCAGCCGTGCTTGGGTAGGGGATTTGGCTTATAATCCCGTACGCTTCAGGGAAACTCCGCAAGGCAGAGCTAATCAAGGAGCAAACTACAGTTTTGACCCTGACCTAGCTTTGGAATACTTTAATCGTGCATTTGAAAGAAACGGCGGAACATTTGTAACAATGGAGCTGCAATATTTTGATGGCTCTTTGGAACAAAGACTTGCTTCCGAGTTTCTTAAAGAAGAATTTGAAAACCTCTTTGGAGCCGACAGATTTGAACTTGCTCTTATATCCTTGCCTGTTACAGTTGCTTATGATAACATGAGCGCCGGTTTACATGATGCAGGTTGGGGAACGCAAGGACAAAATTCCTGGAATGCTTGGTCTTCATTTAACATCTGGAGATACGATTTCCCGGGAAGGCTTCATGCTATGAACAGCCCGGAGCTGATGGAACTGCAAACAAGATCAGCGCAAGGCGACCTTGTTTTTGATGATAACGGCAGAATTGACGCTCTTGGAAGAATGGAAGAAATCCTTTTGGATTATATGCCTTGGATTCCTATTTACCAAAACAACGGCGCACAAATCTTCTCTGACAGAGTTCATCTTCTTGTGCCTGAATTTACCTTCCCTGTTGCTTTTGCTACAGACCAGAGCTTTATAGTTCCTAATGTTTCAAGAAGTATCGAAGTAGCCAGATAATTACTCAATGAACTTAACAAAGATAAGGGGAGCTTTTGCTCCCCAAATCTTTGTTAAGCATACCAAGGTGGTGAAAGTAAGTGCTTAGATACATCCTGCAGCGTGTGAGCCTTATGTTTATTGCGCTGTTTCTGGTTTTGCTTTTCACATTTTTCTTGATTTATACAGTGCCGGGTGGCCCTTTTTCGGGGCCGGAAGTTGACCAAGTGATACGTCTCGCCATGGAAAGACGCTTTGGTTTAGATAGGCCCATTATTGTTCAATTTTGGTATTACATTACGGGGGTTTTTCGTCTTGATTTTGGTATGTCTTTGTTGGTTCAACCACAAAGGGAAGTATTTGATATCATAACAGAAAGATTTCCTATAACTATAGCATTAAACCTTTTGTCAACATTTGTTGCGTTGCCTCTTGGCTTTCTTTTTGGTATTATTGCAGCATTAAACAGAAATAATTTCATTGACCACGCAGTTTCTATCTTAGTGGTTGTTTTTATATCTGTACCGGGTTTTGTAATGGCCTCATTTATGCAATATTTCCTTGCATTTAGGTTAGGGTGGTTTCCTATCACTTTCTCTACATCACAATTTTGGGGATGGGAAAGATTTTACTCCATGATACTGCCCGTTCTTGCCGCTTCTTTCGGCGGCATTGCCTCGATAACCAGATTTTTAAGGGCAGAGCTTACAGAAGTTCTTAATTCTGACTATATGTTGCTTGCAAAAACCAAAGGACTTAGACAGTATCAAGCGGTTATACGCCATGCCATACGCAATTCATTAATACCCATTATGGGTACAGTTGTAGGCATGTTTGTTCTTATTTTGGGCGGCTCTGTTGTTTTGGAAGATATCTTCGCTATACCCGGCCTGGGAAGAATATCAGTAAATGCCACAATGTCTCAAGATTATCCACTGATATTGGCATTTGTATTTATGTATACCGCCGTGTCCTTAATTTTTCGGCTTCTTGTAGACCTTAGCTGGGGCATTGTAGACCCAAGAATAGTCGTTGGAGGTGGAAGAAATGCAACAAGATAATTTTACCGCAAATAACAATGACTTCTTAAAAGAATTTGTTTTTAATAGTGATGACTTTCAACTATATGACACAAGTTCCACCCTCGCTGACTCTATCCCCGAAAGCAAACCTGTTGGCTTCTTTAAAGATGCGATGATTAGATTTTCAAGAAGCGGGCTATCGTTGTTTTCGTTATTTTTAATTCTTTTGATTGTTTTTTTGGCTATTTTTGGCCCTATGATGAACGAGCATCATTTTAGAGACCAAAACGTACGCTGGGACAGATTGCCGCCAAGGGTACCTTTCCTTGAAAATTTTGGCATTTTTGATGGCTCTGGCACCATGGTAGTTCAATATGCAAATCTGCCTAATTTTGCAGACTACTATATAGAGACAATACGCTTGTTTGAGCAAGCCGTGCCAGGACGGATGGTTCCAATGGCAGAGATACGGCTTGACCTTTATGCTTTTGTAGGGGCCGATGATGTTTATTATTGGTTTGGCACGGACCAACTTGGGCGCGACTTGTGGACACGTCTTTGGCGGGGTTCTCGTGTATCACTTACGGTAGCTGTTGCTGCTATTTTGGTTAATTTGACAATAGGGCTTATATATGGTGCTGTTGCCGCATATTACGGCGGGAAATTTGACCTTATAATGGTAAACTTTATGGAGATTCTCGATGCAATACCGAGCCTTGTACTAATGATTTTAATTGTTTCTAGGTTAGGTATTACACTGTGGACTCTTGTTATTGCATTTACTGTTACAGGATGGTTAGGAATGGCACGGATGATAAGGGCACAGTTTTATCGCTTTAAAGGCATGGAATATGTTATGGCCGCCCGTGTTATGGGGGCAAGTGATAGAAGGCTAATTTTCCGATATATTTTGCCAAATGCGATAGGCCCTACAATAACGCAGGTCACTGTTGCAGTTCCTCTTTTTATAATGGCAGAAGCCTTCCTATCTTATCTGGGTCTTGGCATACAAGCCCCAGAACCTTCTGTAGGTGTGCTTTTAGCCCAAGGGCAACAAATGCTGTTTTTAAGCCCTCATACGGTATTTTTCCCCGGCTTGGTAATTGCAATTTTAATGATGGGCTTTAACCTAATGGCAAACTGCCTGCGTGATGCTTTCGACCCAACTTTAAGGGGACATAGATGATATTCGACTGGAGGGACATACATGACTGATAAAATATTAGAAGTTAAAAACCTTAGTGTCGAATTTCAGGCATTTAGCGGCATTGTGAAAGCGGTGCGTAACATCAGTTTTGATTTGCATCGGGGTGAAACGCTTGCCATAGTAGGTGAATCGGGTTCGGGAAAGTCTGTTACATCCAAGGCAATTATGGGGATTTTGCAGAGCAATGCGACCATAACTTCCGGTTCAATAACATATGACACAAGGGATTTAACAAAAATTTCACAATATGAATATTCAACAATGCGAGGCTCACGCATGGCAATGGTTTTCCAAGACCCTCTTTCGGCGCTTAATCCCGTAATGAAAATTGGAAAACAGATTACAGAATCACTGGTCTTGTCAAAGAAAATTAAAAAATCAGATGCGCCGAAAAGGGCCGTTGAACTTATGGAAGCTGTGGCTATTCCTGAGGCCAAAAAGAGATATAACCAATATCCTTTCCAATTTTCAGGAGGCATGAGGCAAAGGATAGTTATTGCCTGTGCATTGGCCGGAGATCCTGAACTTTTAATTTGTGACGAGCCAACAACGGCACTTGACGTAAGCGTTCAATCCAAGATTTTGGAATTGATTAAAGATTTGCAAAAGAAAAGAAATTTATCTGTTATTTTTATAACGCATGATATGGGTGTTGTTGCCGGCATGGCTGATAGGATGGCGGTTATGTATGCAGGTAAGATTGTGGAAATTGGTAAAGTTGATGAGGTATTTTACAATCCACAGCACCCATATACATGGAATTTGCTTGCGGCAATGCCCGACATGGAAACGGGGCAGGACGAGAAACTGTTAAGCATACCCGGAACACCGCCGAATATGCTTCATCCGCCTACAGGTGATGCTTTCGCTGCCCGCAATAAATTTGCCTTAAATATTGACCACAGGCTTGAGCCGCCTATGTTTAAAATTAGCGACACTCACTTTGCGGCCACTTGGCTTTTGCATCCAAATGCTCCCAAGGTAGATATGCCTGATGTTCTTCGCAAACGCCTGGAACGCCAGAAAATAAAGGGGGTGGCCGTAGGTGGAAAATAATAAGATACTTGAGGTTAAAAACTTAAAGCGCTACTTCCAATTGGGCAGAGGAAATAAAAAAACCACTGTAAAAGCTGTTGACGATGTGAGTTTTTTTATTGACAAAGGTGAAACTTTTGGCTTGGTTGGAGAGTCAGGATGCGGAAAGACTACCACGGGAAGGACAATTATTGGTCTGTATAAACCTACCGGCGGTGACGTTGTTTTTGACAATAGACTGATTTCGGATAAGCAAACTAAAGAATTGCGCCAAATTGTTACAACCGGAATGCAAATGATTTTTCAAGACCCCATATCTTCTTTAAATCCTAGAATGACGGTAAGAGATATTATTGGGGACGGCATGAAAATTAACAAGCTTTACAACGATAAAGATGAAATAACGCAAAAGATTTATGAAGCTCTGGAAATTGTTGGCTTGACAAAAGAACATGCAAATCGTTATCCTCATGAATTTTCGGGAGGGCAGAGGCAGCGCATAGGAATAGCAAGGGCCATCGTACTTAAACCTAAGCTGATTATTGCTGATGAACCTGTTTCGGCCTTGGATGTAAGCATACAGGCTCAGGTTCTCAATCTTTTGAACGACCTTAAAACAGAAATGGGTTTAACAATTTTGTTCATAGCCCATAACCTTTCTGTTGTCAAATATTTTTCAAAACGTATTGGCGTTATGTACTATGGAAAAATCGTGGAAATGGGCACTGCTGACCATATTTATAACAATCCGGTGCATCCTTATACCAAAGCCCTTTTGTCAGCCATCCCTTTCCCTGACCCAAACTTTGAAAAGACAAGAAAGCGTATTTTTTATGAACCCAAAGCTGTTGATTATTCCACTGATAAGCCGGATTTCATTGAAGTATCTCCCGGGCATTTTGTCTATGGAAACAGTATGGAAATTGAGAGTTATATGAAAAAATAATGCGCTTCACTTCACAATCAAAAACACCTATTGACAGTCAATAGGTGTTTTTGATTTGCATTACTAACAGATAAATGCTTGATAGTTAATTACTACAAAACCAATTCCAAAAATCTAACAAATACAGCTGCTACTTCTCCTCTGGTAGCGGCAGCTCTGGGGTCAAATCTTCCGTCAGGTCTTCCGGATACTATGCCCATTGCCTGTATGACTGATACAGGTTCTTCTGCCCAATATGATATGGCATCCCGGTCTGTGAAGGTTATTGATGCTTCTGATGCTGATATTTGCATACCCTCTCTTGCGCCTAAAGGAATATCAATGCCCATAACTTCAATAAACCTAAACAGCATTACTGACATTGTTTCTCTGGTTACGGATGCATTGGGATTAAAACTGCCATCTCCCATACCTGTTACTATGCCAAGTGATGCGGCCCATTCCACTGCTGCAAAGTACCAAGCATCAGGCAATACATCGGTAAATGTCGGTGTTGCATCAGCAAAGGCAGATAAATTGGCTCCGTCTAAGTTAGCAAGCACTTGGGCAAACATTGCTCTTGTCATGCTTTGCCCCGGGCTGATTATTCCTGCACCTGTTCCTTGGAATGCCCCTGCGGCAGCTACTGATAAAACATAATTTGCATACCAGGCATTTGGGTTTACATCAGTAAACATAGGAGGCATTAAAGGCGGTGTTAAACTTGGTGACCATCTTATTTGCTGCGCTTGCTGCGGCAGTTGAGGGGCTTGCTGCGGCGGGGCGGGCTGTGCTTGCTGCGGAGTTGTAGTTGGCTGTGTTCCGCCCGCGGCTCCACCGCCGCCAGTTCCTGTTCCGCCTGTAGCTTCTCCGTCGTTGTCATTATTTTGATTATTGCCGTTTGTCGGCGGCTGTGAAGCTTGTATGATAAAGTTTATGGTGGAGCTTAGTGCGGAATCTGTAAAGCTTCCTGTACCTATGGCTCTGACTGATACTATATGCGTTCCTGCTCCAAGGCCCAGCGTTGCCAGGTTAAATGTGGCGGCGGTCAGTAAGTCGGTGCGGGATGTACCGGCAACATAAACGCGGTATCCTACTGCATTTTCAACTGCATTCCAGCTTAAAGACGTGCCGGTAATGCTAAGTCCGGCAGGAGCGGGAAGTGCAGAGAAAGTTGGAGCTACGACAAAGCTTATCGGCAGACTAAGCTGCGAATCAGTGAAGCTTGAACCATCGCCTATTGCCCTAATCTGAATAGAATGAGTTCCTGCTTCAAGATTGAGGTTTGCCAAATTAAAGCTTGTTGCCGTAATTACTGTACTGCTTGCAATACCTCCCGCATAAATGCGGTATCCTGCTGCATTTTCAACTGCATTCCAAGTTAAAACAGCATTGAAGACAGCAAGATTTGAAGGTGCAGTAAGCTGAACCGGTTCGGTTATAACATTATCCGTCACTATATTAAAAATGAAATCGTAGTAAGTTGTCAATGCGCCGTAGCTTGCAGTAACAGTAACCGTAAACACTCCATATACCTCGGGAATTCCGTTAAAGGTAATTGTAAGTCCGTCCACTTGAGCATTAACACCGTTAGGAAGTTCGGCGGTGTTTATTGTAATTAAAGGCATGCCTTCAAAGCCTTTATAAATCACTTCGGCTTCAAATCCGTATGAGCTGCCGCCGACATATATTCCGACAATACCGTCATAGGTGTTTGGCTCAAGAACAAATCCTCCGGAAACAACAGGAGTGGTACTTATTAAAGCGCCGGTTTCCCAGTCTGATGTGATTTGGAGTTGTATAGCATATCCAAAATGTTCAGGAAGCACTGTAAAGGTGTTTTTTGAACCCTCTTGAACAACTGCGGACCCTACCGACCAAGTATAAGTTACATTACCCGCCAGCACTCCGCCTGTAGTACCTGCACGGGTTCCAAGACCGGCACCTGCGGCAGTTCCTGCGGTAATTGAGGCGACAAGCGTATCTCCGACATGAGGAGGATTGGCGGTGTTTATGGCTGTAACTTCCGCATCCCTTGTAATGGTAGCTGTAACGGCATTTGCTCCTGTTCCAACATTAAGCGGGTTAGGCGTAAAGTCACCGGCAAATGCTTCAAAATTGTTTACAAAATTGTCAAATTGGTCAACGCCGTATGGCCAGAAAGCTAAAAGTTCTTCGGGAGCGCTTGCCGGACCGCCTTCCAGGCGTTCAATGGTAATCCAGTTGACAAAGAAGTTGCCGCTTCCGCCTGTTCCGCGGAAAGCAATATTGCCGATAAGCCCTTGATATACTTCATCGCCGTCCAATGTGATGTCTTGCACTATCGTATAAACACCAGCCGCACTGGCACCGGCATTGGGATGCGAAGGTATAAAGCTTGCCGTAGGGATAGTAGATATCATATCCTGCGTCGGAACACCCAAGCCAAAGGTTGACATGCGCATGGGATATGAGTTTACAACAGCACCGTCGGTAGTGGTATAGTCTTCTCCACCTGTGCCCGGCATCCAGCGCACACGCCAACCGGTTGCGCCGGTAGTGGTGACGTTAAACATAATACGATAGGTTACTCCCGCTTCGGGCTCAAATGCCAAGCCGGATTCATGAGCGTCGGCATGCGGCCAAACACCTCTGCCGGAGCCGATAATGATATCCGCCCTGCCGCCGTCACCGCCATGTTCCGGAACAATGATTCCGGGGACAGGAGGCAAAGGAACAAGATTGGGCCAATTGACCAAAAGAATGTCATCTTCGCCGTTTTCGCCTATACGATAGATTACTGCGCTATAGAAAACAATTTCATGCCCAAGTTCTATGCCGCGAAGAGCAATATTGCCTATAAGCCCATCAGCTCCGGCATCTGCCGGCATTTCAAACTCTACTGACATGCGTCCGAACGAACCGCCGACTCCGGGATTAGAAAATCTGGCCGGTATGGACGCTGCGGGAGAGCCTTGAACATCGCCTCTAATAATGGTCTGCATTGCGGCTGCAGCTATGTTGTTTGCTGCGGTAAAATTGTCAAAGCTGTTGTCTGTCAGCCAATGTGCTTCCAAACCGAATGTTCCTACCGTTTGATATCTTATGTCCATACGGTATCTTGCACCCGGTTGAGGCGTAAATGCTACTTGGCCGTTTTCGCCTGCTGTTGACCAAGGCCACTCATTTGCATCATTGCCCAAGATGATGTTCATTCCGGTAAATCCATCATTTTCTAAATTGAAAACATGGATGCCGTGCACAACCACCGGAGGCGGAGGCGACCAAGGATGCATTTCAAGATATCTTAATGGGTCCAGCACCGCCAATAAAGCTTCTTTGCCGGTAATTTGACTGCCCACAGGAGCATTAAATATCATAGGTTGACCCGGTGCCCAGCTTGCGGCATCATCTATGCCCCAGAAAGTAACGCGCTCAATAACACGCGGTTCGCCGGAACCTGATGTTGCAGGGCCTGCGGCAAATCTTCTGAGCAATTCAAACAAACGGGCATATTCCTGAGCTTGAGCGATTTCTTCGGCATGGGTAAGCATACCGTCAGGCTGAGTAATTCTCCAGGAGAGGTCCATTTCGGTTATGCTGACATATACTCCCAAAGAAGCAAAGTTTCTGATTGCGGCTTCAAAACCGTCAATATCAAGAACCCCGCTTTGGCGGTCTTGCATACCAATACCTTCAATAAGCAGTCTGCCGTTAGTGCGCATAAATGGTTCGCCGGTAATTGGGTGCATCATTTCCCCGGCGGCATGGCGTGTATTAATGTCTTTAACCATTTCGTACACAGCAATGCCTTTGTTGGTCGTGTGCAGCAGAAAATCGTTATAGTACAATTTTGCATCCAAGCCAAGCTCATCAGCTATTTCTGCGGCAAAAATGAATGCATATTCAACCCATCCATAGCCAAGAGTAGGATACCATCCTTCGCCCCGAGATAAAGCACCTCTCCAATCTTGCGGATTTGCCGGGCTGACACTGCCTATTGCTTCATTTACAACATCCATCGCTTGAAGTTCTGCGCCCCAGCGTGTCATGGTACCTCTGATGTGATGCTGCATATTTTCAAGTGCAGTGTCACGGTTTGCGGGGCCTCCGTCAATATGTCTATCCCACATCCATGCAGGCGATTGTGAATGCCACGCCATTGTATGGCCAATCATAGCCATATCAGCATATCTGTGCCTTGCGCCCGCTATGGTATTATCGGGAGCGGATGACCATTGGCTATGATGCTGAAGGCGGTTGGCCGCATTATTTCCGCGCAAAGGCTGCACCTTCATGCTGTTTTCAAAAGTCCATGTGTTGAAATGATATTCAACCAATGAGCCTCTTGCGCCGGCAAACGAGCCTGTGGCAACATTGCCGTCACCGGCTGCGCCTATAAGGAAATAGTCTGCGTGAATTTCTCTTAAACTTGGATATTGGTCAAAGTTAAGACCACGCACCAAGCTGTCAATAACAGACCAATTGCGTACAGCTACGCCCGCAGTGCCGTAAATTGTATTATCGTCTGCACGCTCGGCCCTGACAATAATATTGGAAGTGATAGGTTCATCTTCAGATATTTGCAGGAATCCACCCTGATTAATGGTTGTATTCGGGCTTTGCTGTCCGCTGATAGACCAAATTACGGGGCCGCCGCCGGGCAAATCATCAGTGATAATAAAGCCTCTTGTTCTGCCGGGTGCCAAAGTAATTTCTGCCGGGTGAACACCTTCTCCGACGGGCGGCGGCTCTACCGGTTCTCTGTCATCGGCAATTCTGATTATTATATCGTCAATAATAATAACCAAATTTGCTCCTGCGCCATCAGTTTGTAATCTGATACGGTTTTGAGCAGGCCATCCCCAGCTTTCAAGAGTAAATATATAGCTTAATTCAAAAGCGGCCGAAGCAGGGGTTTGCGACATAACATTCCAAGGACTTTCAGGCTGCCCTATAACCATATTTCCGGCAGGCGTGCCGATAACACGGCCTATCCAGGTAATTTCATATTCTCCGTCGGTAAGGTTAAATGGGGCAAGCATGACATCAAGCCCATGCCAGTTAGATGACCTGCCGGACATTTGGATGGAGTTTACTCCACTGTTGTCCGCAACCTCCCAAGTAAGCCCGCCTGCGCCTTGCAATCTTGGTGAGGAAAGAAGTGTGTTTTGGTCTATCGGGCCAAGCGGTAAGTTTTGTATAGCTTCATAGCTGCTTAAAGACCAGATATAATCAGGTTCAACTTCTACTTCGGATAAGTCAAAATAGTAATGAATCGGCTGGTTTATAGTGCGGGCATTGTGCTGAACCGCATTGCCTCCTGCTGCCGTGCGGGCATCACGCAAACGCATGATGTACATATTCAACACATCATCAGAATTTGTATTGACAGGCGATTCAAAGTTTATGGTCAAAGTTTCATAATTATTTGACCATACAAGATTAAATGCTCCGCCAAAGTCAAAGCCTATTCCAATTTCACGCGGATTCATCGGTTCGCTGAAATCTATAATCCAAGCTTCAACAAGATTTGATTCAGGATTTATTTCAAGCGAATGGGTTAAAACTGCTTCAAATTGAGTTGTACGGTTTTGCATATACGGCAATGGTAAATTTGACGGACGAGCCCCTGTGCCGCCCGGTCTCCAATGCGGATATGGGCCGATATTCTGCACGGCTTCGCTTGCCTGCCAGGAAACAGCCATATCAGGCGCAGGCCAGCCGCCTGTATTTAAGGTCTGCTGGAAGTTTATTTCAAAAGTTTCTCCCGGCATGGCTTCAAACTGCACATTCCTAAGAGAATACCAGCGATTTGCCCCTGCGCCGGGTATGGCGGCAAGACGTACGCCGTAATTCATAAGCCAGTTATCTGAATTAAAGCTTTGGTATGGCGAAAGGGTGCGTTGTGTAACATTACCGTCCTGGCCAACCCAAACTTCAAGGTCACGGTTAACACGGCTTGTAAAGCCGAGCATCATAGAGCCGCCGAGGCCTCCGATATTATCCTGCGTCGGGCCTGAACGTAAAGCTGTGGCTATGTCTATGCCGTGGAAAAATGCACTTCTGTCGTTTGGATTGCCTGTTGTAAGCTCATAACGGCCTATACCCACTTCATCAGCCGACAAATTAAAAGTTGCCGTGCCGTCAATTATAGGGGCAGTCCATCTGTTTAATTCTACAGGTGCATTTGCAGGGTCAGCTCCCCAAAGGAGATTGCCGTCACCATGCGACCAAAGAATAAGCTGCAAATAACCGCTTGCGTTTGTGTCAGCCGCTATAGTTGCAGGGAAACCCTCTGTTATATATTCATTGGTTGTCCATACGGCGTTTGTGCCGGGCCTGCTCCAAGGCATCCAAGAAGATTCCACAAAAACAGGGCTTCGGGAAAGACTGCTTAAACCGTTCCATATACCCGGCAAAGCTGAATTAAATAGGTCTTCAACATAAACTTGATTGGCATTCCTGCCGCCCCTATAAGCGCCGTTATGCACAGGCTGGCCGAAAAGATAATCCAAAACAGCCATTATCACAGGATAATCCGATGCATGAATAGCATGGCTGCTGCCTTTTTGTCTGTAAATAAGATTATCATGGCCTAGAAACTGCCAAACTTCACTTGCGGCTTCTGCAACCGTTCTGGCAGGGCTCCAAGCTGTCCAGGAACCAAAATTATCCGTTTCCAGACTAAGCAGTGCCCTGTTTTCTCCTGCAACTAACGCTAATACAAGATGCATGTCGAAAGGAATGCGATGCAAAGCTTGGCCATAAGGGACATTCTGCCTAAAGAAGTCCGCAGGCCCTTGGCCTCCCCTTCCTGCATTGCCGTTAAATACAGTTTCATGACGGCTGTGTACGCGTCCAAACAGATTTGCGGCCGCCCCAAAATTGTCAAAGTTAAAGAAATTAATTCTGCCTGCATGAGAGAAACGGAAAGGCGCAACGCCGCCGTCACCGCCGCTTTCATGCGGTATGGTCAACGCTACGCGCTCATCCATAACGCCCGCAAACAGCGCCCGCTTACCTTGGAATGAATTGCCGAGTGTAGCTATGGCATAAGGATTTACGCCCCATTCGGGATTAAGTTCAAAAGCATCAATTATTCTTGATACCACCCAAGAATTGCCCATAAGCGAGCCGGAATTAAACTCAAACACTTCGGCGTTTTGAGGGAATAATTGAAAATATAAACCTGTTCTGTTCTCATTGCCCGGAACACCGGCAGGAACAGCAACGCCAATACCTCTTGCAAGCAATGTATCCCTTTGTGCTACGGGAACAGCGCCCATGCTTATAAGAAGCGGCCCGCCTGTTCCTGTATTTGCGGCTGTGTCCCAAAAACCATTTGCTTCCAATTGTTCAAATGTAGGAAGCCATACACCTGTTGCTACATTGCCTGTTACTTGTCTGCCAAGTCCTGATGTGCCATCGTCAACGACAGTAACATTGATTGTTGCATTAGCAGTTGGACGAGCAGAGGTATTTACACTAACATCATCAATGGGTGTATTCCACATAAATCCGTAATAATAATACATCATCAAATCACGGATTTCCGCACGGCGTTCTTCCCAATCAGCCGCAGTTACAACACGCCCGTTTGTGCCTAAAGTTGATGTGCCGTCTATTGGTGCAAAAAACTCAAATGGGTCTTGTAATGACGGACTTATCGGAAGAAGCATGGGATTGCGAGGGAAGTAAGCCCTTGGAGGGTCAGGTATAAATTCACCTTCCAAAAGTTCCCTGTATATCTGTATTGGATGCCATTCTTCGTCCAAAGACAAAGGACTGAAATCAATATTCCCTGCAAGTGACAGATATACATTGCCTATAAGCCTGTGAACCTGGCCGTTAAGCTCTAAAATCCACTCACTTGGGCTTGAACCTGCACGTATGCCTGTAATCTGTGTAACGCCCATAGGGTCATGCAGTGCTACATCCGTAAGTGTCAATGCATCTAAAACACTATCAGTAAAGTTAATAGTTATTTCCGTTGTGGTAGCTCCGCCTGATGCAGTTCCTGCCGTTCTTGGAAAGCCGTTTACTGTGTAGGTGAATGCATGGCTGTCTGTAACATAGAAGCTGTTGTGTATAGGCGCACTGATAGAAGCCCCGCCTGTAGCCCCGCCCGCTGCTCTAAGACGGATAATGTACATATTAAGGTCAGAGCCGTTTAAAACATTTCTGTTAAATGAATTGAATGTTATTTCAACATGTTCATTGCCTGCGCCCCACTCGATGTCAAAATCGTCGGAAAAGTCAAAGCCTATTCCGAAATCTCTTGGGAACATCGCCGCACCAAATTCTATGCGTATGCTGTCACCGGGGATAAATCTTCCGAAATACTCTCCTGTATGGCTAAATTCTATATTGTTAACAAATGCGGGCTGTTCAGCTGATGTGCGCAGTGGCCTTGTTCCGTCCGGTCTTATGCCGAAAGCCCCGCCTTCGCCGCCGCTTCCGCTTAAACCGCCGGGAGGTGGCCAGAACGGGAATGCTTGGGCAAGCTGAACCGCCTCACTTGCGGGCCATAAGACACCCGTATGCGCAGGATTGCCGTTTGTTGCGCCGCTTGCAAAACTAAGCTCGAAACTGAAGCCGGGCATTGCTTCCAACTGAACATTGCGCAGAATTACTGCACCATTGTTAAACAGACGGTTATTTGCAGAACCGGGAGCATTTTGATTAGGTATACCTATGCCATACTCCATAATCCAGCCGCCCCAGCCGCCTGCACCGCCGACATTGCCGCCCCAGCCTGAATTTACACGAGCCGCTTCTTCAATCGGTACGGAAGGAAGGTAAAATTCTGTGCCCGCCGCATTGGCTATATACACACTAATCGCATCCATATTAATGCGGCTGGTAAAGCCAAAAGAGCGATACATATGCGATATTCCGGGGCTTGCGCCGCTTCTTAGAGCAGTGGTTTTGTCTATTCCGCTGAAATATACAGGCGCTCTAAGCGCAGTTGAATCTGCAAAACTCAATTGATAACGCCCTATGCCGCCTGTAATTTCAAATACGGCAACACCGCCGGTTACGGTTGCAGTCCATGTTTCTATAACTGCCGGTGCTGTATTGGCGAAAGTATTAGGGCCGCTGCTAAGATGTCTTAATTGTATTTGTGTGCCGTTAGGGGCTGTTGTGTAAGCCCTGATGGTAAACAGAAGGCCATCTGTTACAACTTCCGTGTAAGTCCATATGGAATGTACGCCGGGACGTGCCCACTGAATAAAGCGTGACTGAACTTCAAAAGGAGTAACGCCCATAGCGTAAATGCCGGCATATGTGCCGAAACCATAAGCAGGAGGGGTCATTGCCGTTTCGGGATTTACCACAGTGATAGGACCTACAGGACACATATTGCGCCCCGCATTATTATTACCGCCGCCAAACATTGCCGACAGAGTGGCTGCCACAAAAGGTAAATCTCTTGTTTGCACGGCATGATTTTGGTCACGCACTCGCCCGCCGATATTGTCCGGCACACCAAGAAAAGCATAAACTTCTCTGGCGGCATCAATAACAAGCTGCTGACCGAATGGATTCATCCAGCCGTTTCCCGAACCTGTACCGTCATTGTCAAAGGACAGAAGTCCCCGCGGCGCAGCTAAAGCCGCAACCAAATGCATGTCAAACGGTATGCGGTATGTACTGTAATCCGGATGAACTCTTGCTCCGAAAGGATGGATAAAGCCGGGAGGTGCTTCAAAAGCAAACCAACCTGCTTCGCCTGTGAAACCCCAGGAATTCATAGGTTTTTGCCCGCGCATCCAAGGAGAGGCAAAAGTATGCCCTTCATAGATGGGGATATAGCCTTCCACAAGGTTACGCATATGCGTCATGCCGAAAGCGCCGGATTCTACAGGTACGGTAAGCGCAACGCGCTCATCCATAACACCTCTGAACATCGCTTGTTTGCCGCCTATGGAAACACCTATGGTTGCAGCTTTATAAGGGTCAACACCCATGCCGTTGCGCTCGAATAAAATCTCCAAAACGTCAAGCACACGGGATGACTGCCAAACAGTGTTCATGATGGTGCCTTGGTTAAATTCTGTGATATTTACATTATTTGGCCATACAGTAGTACGGGCAAGCCCTCCGGGAGTAATGGTGGCTATGCCGTTATTGTGGAAAATAGCATTTCCATTTCCAATAACAACCGGAATACCGTCAATAAGATTAAATGGGCTTGCATCAATTTGCGCTTGAGAAGGCATGGTTATTGTGCCCATATTACCCACCGCAACTCTGCCGTTGCTCCTGATTATAACATTCAATACTGTTGTTGCGGTAGAATTTGGGTTGACATTTAATTCAGGAACGGTAACTTCAATATTTTCAAGCGGAAGTTCAGGAAATAAGCCAAACCAATAATAACCCACAAGGTCACGGATTTCGGCGTTGCGCTCCCACCAGTCAGCATGTGTAACAACTCTGCCGCCTGTGCCCAAAGAAGAGTCAAAGAATGTAAATGGGTCATTCAGATAACGCTCTAATTCAAAGTGATTGGCAATATTACCTGTGTTGATATCACGTATGTTGGGGAAATTGGGTCTTGGCGGCCTGTTGCGTACAAAACCCGCACCATCAAACTGTACATCAAGTGCAATAAGCGTATCATGGTCTTCTTCAACAGAACGCACAGTTCTTGATAGAGATGGGCTAGGATATTGATTATCTTCTAAATGACCATACACTATTTCAAGGAAATACTGCCACACTTCACTTGTATATTCCGCTGCTCCGCCATTCGCTCCGCCTGCAGCCGGAAAACGCGGTATATATCCCCATTCATCAACAAGCTGCAAAGTTGCATAAAATCCGCCTTCGGTTTGCAATTCATACAAATCAATGGGACGAGGCTGCGTAACAGGCACCCCGGTTGCATGGGCAGCACCCACTATCCTGGCAAACCACTGATATGCAGCAGACACAACTTCATCATCCGGGTCTGAAAGCCTTATGTTGATTGACAGTTCAGGAAGATTATTGATATTTGCGTTTATGTAAGCATAGTCTGTACTAAACTCCCAGCCAAAATAAAGCGGCGGCAGCTCTTCCTCTTCTGCCCAAAGAACAGTTGCGGTTACATCTTCATCAGGCATGATGAAACTTATTTTTTCATCTTCTTCATCGTATTCTTCGTAAAATTCAACACTTGGGTAAAATTCCCAGACATCAAAAATAAAACCTGCTCTGGAGCCTGCCGTAAGGGTAACTATTTCTCCCGCTGCATAACTTCCTTCGCCTGTTTGGCCGATAATTTCATCCGCTTCCGCTTCTTCTTCCTCGTCATATGGGTCGTATATAACGGGAGGGATGTTATTAATGATAACATCATGGTATGCAGCTCCCGGTACAAGCTGTGGAATCATTATGCTTACCGCTATATCCGTATTATGGATAATGCCAAAGCCGTCCGGGGTGTAAGTCAGCCTTATTGTACCTGTAATGATGCCGCTATCGGTGTAAGTTGCGGGGCTTAGAGTAAACGGCTGGCTCCATGCTGCAGAAATACTTGAGAAGTTAGCGATAACATCAAAAACAAACATAAGCACTTCTTCGTATGTTGTGTAATTAGATGCGCCATAAAATGCCCCCAAAGCTTCGGCTGCGGCAACTCTAACTTCCTGCAATTGCTCCGGAACAAACGGTTCTCTGTCTCTGTCCCGAAGATTTCCTTCTTCCGGTAAAGAATATTCGTCTGATAACAGTTCTTCGCCTTCTTCCGGATATTCTTCTCCCGGTTGATACTGATAATCTTCTTCCGGCGGATAATCCTCTTCAAGAGGCGGAGGGTGATAGTTGCTTTCTTCTGCAAAAACGGCGGTTATGCCGAATGACGAAAACGCCATAATTAAAACAAGAAGAGCAGCTATACTCTTTTGTAATTTCTTAAATAGTCTCTTCACATCTCTCTCCTTTCATAACTTTTGGCCAAAATGACCAGTTTTCTTTTTTTACAACAATAATTTACTAAAAACGACATCACCTCCAGAAATTTTAACTAATATTTTTATGCATTTTTGCTTGCTTATGAATTAGAATACAACTTTTTATATAATAATTGCTATGCATATCTTGCTATCTTTTTACCATATTTTGCTAATTAATTAAGAATATACCAAAACATCGGTATAAAAGAATCTATATAAAGAATTAAACTTGATTTTTTTTTGACAATGCGATATCATATTGTTATAAATGTTTGGGAGGGAATGGCTATGGCGGTGGGCGTTGTGATGCCTAAGGCGGGGATATCCGTTGAAAGCTGCATTATGGGAATGTGGCATGTTAAACCGGGAGATGTTGTCGCTGTCGGCGACATTTTATTTGACTACGAAACAGATAAAGCTTCGTTTGAATGTGAATCCACAGCGGATGGAACGCTTTTGGAGATTTTTTTTGAAAGCGGGGATGAAGTGGAATGTTTAATTAATGTATGTGCAGTAGGAAGCCCGGGGGATGATGTTTCCGGACTTAGACCGGGCGATAATGCCGCCGCTGTGAAACAGTCTGAACCTATTATGGAAGTGGAAGTGCCGGAGCAAATTATCCGGACAGTAACAGGTTCTGAATTAACAGGCGCGGTTTCTCCTCGTGCAAGAAATTTGGCCGAGCGCATGAAAGTTGATGTAAATGCCGCAATCCCCAGCGGGCCCAGAGGACGTATTATAGAAAGAGATATTTTGGTGGCGTCAGAATCGGCCGCCGCGGGTGAAGGTTTTGGCGGTCGCGGAGAAGATGGATTTATCAGCGTCGGCACAGACAACAAGAAATTATCTGCTGTTTTACCTGCTGTTTCTTCGGAAGCGGATTATATAGATGAAAAAATGACACAAATACGAAAAGTTATAGCCAAATCTATGACAAAATCATTAACGGAATTGGCGCAGCTTACCAATCATCATTCCTGTGATGCAACAGCTATGCTGAATTTACGCCGCAGATTTAAGGATAATGGCGGCGGCATGGGGCTTAACGGAATATCACTTAATGACATGGTTCTGTTTGCTGCTGCAAAGACACTTCTTGCGCATCCGGATTTAAATGCACATTTGCTAAACGGTGATATTCTGCGCAAGTTTAGCGGCGTACATTTGGGGATGGCGGTTGATACGCCAAGAGGGTTAATGGTTCCCACAATATTCAATGCCGATAAAATGAGCCTTGCGGAGCTATCTCAGACAGCAAAAGAACTTGCGGAACAGGCGAAGTCAGGCAGTATCAGCCCTGATTTGCTTCAGGGCGCATCATTTACAGTATCAAACTTAGGTGTTCTTGGCGTGGAAATGTTTACGCCTGTAATTAATCCGCCGCAGGTTGCTATTTTAGGCGTCTGCGGAACCACATCAAAAGTAAAAGAAATAAACGGAAAAATTGAAATCTATCAAAGTATGGGCCTGTCGCTTACATATGACCACAGGGCGGTTGACGGTGCGCCTGCTTCACGCTTTGCAAAAGATTTAGGCAAAAACCTTGAAAATATAGATTTGTTACTTGCTTTATAGGGGGACAAAATGGATAAAATAGCTGATGTTATTATAATAGGCGGCGGACCCGCCGGATATTTGGCGGCAGAAAGAGCTTCGCAGGGCGGGCTGTCCGTTACATTATTTGAAAAAAATGCATTGGGCGGAGTGTGTCTGAATGAGGGCTGCATGCCCACAAAGACATATCTAAATTCTGTAAAAATTTACGATTATGCGCAAAACGGCGCAGTTTACGGTGTGTCTGCCGAAAATGTCACTTTTGAGCATGCAATTGTTAATGCACGTAAAGACAAGGTTGTTAAAACCCTTGTTTCCGGCGTTGAAGCTAAGATGAAGGCGCATAAAATCAATGTTATTAAAGAAACCGCAACCGTTAAGGGACGTGAAAACGGAGCATTCATCGTTTCTGCCGGAGGCTTGGATTATGCAGGACAACATTTGCTTGTTGCCGCCGGGTCGGAAGCGGTTGTTCCTCCGATTAAGGGCGTTAAAGAGGGCATTGAAGCCGGTTATGTTGTTACCAGCCGTGAAATTCTTGAATTAAAAGAGATTCCGAAGAAACTGGCAGTTATAGGCGGAGGTGTTATCGGGCTGGAAATGGCGGCGTATTTTGCTGCTGCAGGTTCTGAAGTTAATGTAATTGAAATGCTTAATAATATTGCCGGATATAATGATTTAGAAATATCAGGCATGTTGATGAAAGAATTGCAAAAAAAGGGGATTAAGTTCCATCTTGGAAGCAAAGTGACAGAGATTACTTCTGAAGATGTTGTATACGAAAAAAGCGGCAAATCCGAGCGCTTGGAAACAGATTGCGTTTTAGTGGCCATTGGACGGCGTGCTAAAATATCGGGACTGGGTCTTGAATCCATAGGAATTTACACCGAAAACGGCGCAATTGTCACCGATAACAGGCTTCGCACAAATATTTCGGGCGTATATGCCATTGGGGATGTAAACGGAGAATCTATGCTTGCACATACTGCTTATCGGGAAGCAGAGGTTGCGGTTAATCATATATTAAACAAAAGAGATGTTATGCGTTATGATGCCATTCCCGGAGTTATCTATACTTCGCCGGAGGTTGCGGGCGTTGGTGAAACGGAGGAATCAGCCAAGGAAAAAGGCATTGATTTTATCGTTAAAAAATTATCAATGCGCTATTCCGGGAGATTTGTTGCAGAAAATGAAAAGGGAGACGGATTGTGTAAGCTGATTATAGAAAACAGCACAAAGCGTCTTATTGGCGTGCATTTGATAGGCAGTTACGCATCAGAGATTATATACGGTGCGGCCATGATGATTGAATCGCATTGGCCTGTTAATGATTTAAAAGAGATTGTTTTCCCGCATCCAACGGTTAGTGAAATTATACGGGAAACACTGTTTATATAGATGAAAACTATAGATAAAAGGAGCTTATACCATGCCTAAAATATTAGACATCTGTCCCCTTGACCTTCAAAAAACCACGGCAATTAAACTGTCGGATATACCTGTTAACAGCTATTCAAAATCAGCGGGTGAGGCTCGGGCAGATTTTTCTGACGAGGATTTGATACGTATATACCGCGACATGACAATATGCCGTGAGTTTGAGCATATGCTGAACCAAATTAAGACACAGGAGAGTTACAACGGCGTAAAAACATCTTATCCCGGCCCTGCACATTTATCGTTAGGGCAGGAAGCAGCGGCTGTTGGACAAGCATATTTGCTTGATAAAGATGATTTTACTTTCGGAAGCCATCGCAGTCATTCTGAAATTTTGGCAAAATCGCTTTCATGTATACAAAAATTAAGCGATACAGAGTTAACAGAGATTATGGAAGGGTTTCTTGGAGGACGCATTGTTAATACCTTGTCTGACATATACAAACAATCCTCGGTTAAAGATTTAGCGATTCATTTCCTTCTTTACGGAACCCTTACAGAAATTTTTGCCCGCAAAAACGGTTTCCACATGGGCATGGGCGGCTCTATGCACGCATTTTTCCTGCCCTTTGGGGTTTATCCGAATAACGCTATTGTCGGCGGTTCCGGCCCTATCTCTGTCGGCGGCGCTTTATACAAAAAGGTCAACAAAAAAAATGGAATAGTAGTATGCAATATCGGAGATGGTGCGCTTGGCTGCGGCCCTGTTTGGGAAGCTTTAAACTTTGCCGCAATGGAGCAGTTTACCACGCTTTGGAAGGATAATCCGGGCGGTTTGCCCATTATCTTTAATATATTTAATAACGGATACGGCATGGGAGGGCAAACCCGGGGCGAAACAATGGCTTATGACATGCTTGCGCGTGTAGGTGCAGGGGTTGCGCCTAATCAAATGCATGCAGAGCGGGTTTGGGGGCACAATCCGCTTGCAGTTATTGATGCCTACAAACGCAAAAAAGACATTATTAAAAACGGCGGCGGGCCTGTGCTGCTTGATGTGGTAACATACCGCCTTTCCGGCCATTCTACATCCGACCAAAATGCATATCGTTCAAAGGAAGAACTGGACAATTGGGCGGCGGCCGACCCATGCACTGTGTTCCGTAAAGAGCTTGTTGATGCGGGTGTCGCCGAAGACAGTGTTTTTGAAAATATCTGGGTCGAAACACGTGAGCGTATGACTAAAATATGCGAATGGGCGGCCAGTGTTGCGATTTCTCCTTATGCAGATTTTGTAAATGACAAAGCGACTGTCGAACGGCTTATGTTTTCAAATATGAAGCAATCATCAATGGGAGACAATAGCCCTAAACCTTTAATACCCAAAGAAGAATGTTCTAGGGTTAAACAAATTGAAGGCAAGGAGCGTTTTGCTTATAAAGACGGCAAGCCGGTAAGTAAAATGAAATCTTATAACTACCGCGATGCGCTTTTTGAGCCTATTCTTGATAAGTGCTATGAAGATTCATCCCTTGTGCTTTACGGCGAGGACGTTCGCGACTGGGGCGGAGCCTTTGCGGTATACAGGGGGCTTTCCGAAGTTTTGCCGCATTCGCAGTTGTTTAATGCGCCCATATCGGAGGCGGCCATTGTGGGAAGTGCAGTAGGCTATGGGCTGTGCGGCGGCCGTGTTGTGGCAGAACTTATGTATTGTGATTTTATTGGCAGAGCCGGTGACGAGGTGTTTAACCAATTATCCAAATGGCAGTCCATGAGTGCGGGCATATTGAAAATGCCGGTTGTGCTTAGGGTTTCTGTCGGCTCTAAATACGGAGCGCAGCATTCGCAGGACTGGACGGCTTTCTGTGCGCATGTTCCGGGCTTGAAAGTATGCTTCCCTGCCACACCATATGAAGCTAAAGGACTTATGCAGGCGGCTCTTAACGGCACAGACCCTGTTGTGTTTTTTGAAAGTCAAAGATTGTATGATATAGGCGAGCAGTTTTATGAACAAGGAGTGCCGAAAGAGCCTTACGAACTTGAAATTGGCGGCGTGAATGTGGTGCGCAAAGGAAAAGACATAACCATTTTAACTATTGGTGCAACATTGTATAAAGCATGTGAAGCGGCTGACATTTTGAAAGAAAAATATGGCTTGGAAGCAGAGATTATCAATATATACAGCCTTGTTCCGCTGGATTATACAGAGATTGTTAAATCTGTAAAGAAGACAGGACGTGTTGTGCTTGCATCTGATGCTTGCGCAAGGGGGTCTTTCCTGAATGACGTGGCTCGAAATATTACCGAACTGTGCTTTGATGAATTGGATGCGCCGCCGGTTGTTGTCGGTGCAAAAAACTGGATAACCCCGCCGTTTGAATTTGACGATTTCTTCTTCCCGCAGGCAAGCTGGATTTTGGATGCAGTTAACGAAAATATTTTGCCGCTTCCGGGGCATACGGCTACTGAAAGTTTTACTCCGGTTGAGCAGATGAGAAAGGCAAAATTTGGGGTGTAGATAAAATAACCAAAACTTCTCAGGGGCAGTCATGCTTTGACTGCCCCTGAGAAGTATCTATGTTAAGGCACGTACATCATCCCCATACCGTCAGAAGCATAACTATCGTGAAGCTTCAAAACTATAACCCCTACACACCCGCTATGTATATCAATTTTGTCCCCTTCTTTCCACTCCATCACTTTCAATAAATCATCAGGCAAAGTCATTTCATAATACCCTGCAACCGAATTAAATACTTGTTTTGATTGACTAGACAGAACGGATGGATTGTCTTTCTCGCTAGCTTCTTTGGTCTTTTTCTTCTTTGCTTCTGCTTTTATTTTAGCTTCCAAAATAACTATACTGCCTATAGGCCAGAAAGTTATTTCTGCCCCATCTTTTAAGTGGCCTATTACTACTGATTCAACATTCAGCTTTACCCTGCCGGCCTTACCAATGACGCTTTTTTCAATAAAACGCATAAAAAATACCCACCTTTCGGTTATTTGTTTTGTCAAGGCCCTTGATGATTTTTGTTAAGGTGCTTGACAATTAAACCTGAGTGAGTTATAATTTACCCAGGTTCTTTTTAAGGACTGTGGGTGCTTGTCTGGTGATTCCGCGAAGAATGTTAACCGGACAAGCACGTTTCTTTGTCCTTATTTAGTTGTTAAGATGGTATAATATACCATCTTAAATACACAATATAAGTATATACTAGATTTTTGGATAAGTCAAGATATTTTTTGTTTGTAAGGAGCCGAACAGCATTATCATCTACGCAAAATCGGTAAACTCGTAGGGGCGGCTACAAACCTCCCCTACGGTGTTGCGTGTATAGTGACCTGATTTAATGGTTGATAAGCTAGTCTAATATAAACGACTCCAGCTCTTTACCGAACATCTTTTCTTGGCCGACATGGCGAAAACCCAGTTTTTTTATCACATTAATAGAAGCCGGATTTTCGGGATATGATACTGCAATAAGCGGACGGTGGTCATGGTTTTGCAGTACGGCTTTAGCGGCTTCTGTAGCATAACCTTTGCCCCAAGCATCTTCACCATAGGCATATAGTATTTCTTTGCGCCCGCATGGCAGTCCCCGTACGCCGCAATGACCTATCAGCTTGCCGCTTGCTTGCTCCACTACTGCGTATACGCCAAGTCCATGCCCCCATGTCATTTCAAGATTGTCAATAAACCGCCCGATTTGCTCTTTTGGAATACCTTGACCCGTCCCCAGATAACGGTATACATTGGGGTTTGTCATAATATCGGCATATTCCTGCTCATCTTGTGCTGTAAAGCGTCTTAGAATTAATCTTTCTGTATTAATCATAGTTTCTCCTCCTTGTTAAATTATAAGGCGGGCTACTGTTTCGCCGCAACTAATTTCGCCTGTTTCTTTGAAGCCGATACTTGCATATAATTTGCGTGCAGCTTCATTATCCGGTTTATAACTCAAATAAATTGAAGGTGCAGGCTTGCGCGGGAATGTTTTTAGATGCTCTATAAGCTGTATTATTGCGAGCTTGCCGTATCCTTTGCCTTGATGCGAAGCGTCAATCATAAAACGCATGATGCCATAATAAGGCTAGTCATCGTTTTTGTGTTCATTTTCATCAGCTGCCCAATATCCTGCCATTGCAAAGCCAACCATTTCATTATTGCAGTATATTGCAAAGGTTATCAAATGGTCTGCCGGGTCATCCTCCAGCTGATTTGCATAAGCTTGAGCCAGAGAATACATGTTTGAAGCGATAAACCCCTCCTGCTCTTTTGTAACCGAAAGTTTTATCACCTCATTAAAATTATCCTGGTTTACAGGCCTTAATGTTATCATACACCACCTCAATTCTTAGCTATTCTATAGCTTTAAGCGTGCAACAAGCTCGCCTTCGACTTCCTGCCCGGTTTCTTCAAATCCGAATGATTCATATAATTTCTTTGCTACAATATTTTTCGGCTCATAAGATGTATAGCAATAATCTGCCTTGCCGCAAGGCATTTGCTTAATCTCGTCAAGAATCTGTATCAATGCTTGTTTTCCATAGCCCTTTCCTTGGTGATTTTTGTCAATCATAAACCGCCAAAAATAATAGCAATCCTCACCATAAGTATCTTCAATTTCATAAAGCATAAATTCATACATGACAAAGCCAACCATCACACCATCTGCATAAATAGCATAAGGCATTGCATGTCCGCCCCTTTCGTTAAGGTCGTAGGCCTGACCCAGACTGGTAGCGTTAGATGCCACAAAGTTTCTTTGCTCCGGTGTCACTTTAAGCTCAATACATTCTTTCATGCTGTCGTCTGTAATTGAAATTTTTCTTAATTCAACCATAATTCAATTTTCCTCCAATGTTTTGTATTTATGATATCAGGCCTTCCAGCCACTCATAACCGTCAGGATATGCTGTGTTCAGTGCGTTTATCAGCCACTGTCTGCTTTCATCCGGCAAAAGAGGCATAATCGCCTTAAAATCGGCAGGTGTTTTTTCTCTGTGAAGCTCATGCGTTAAATATGTTTGCGGAGATTTCAGAAAAAGCACTATCTCAGGCGCCATATACGGCACACCATCACTGTATAATATTGCTTTGTCAAGCTCCCGCACTATATTTTTGCCCTTGCCGCAAATAAAATTGCCATCATCTTTATGGTCTAAAACTATTTCAATGAAGTTAAAATCTGTTTGCTTAGGGGCTAAAATTTCATAGATATAAAGGTCTGTTTCGCCTTCTATTGATTTTGGTATAAGGTGGCTTCCGGGTTTAATTGCCCACAATATCCGAATTTCATCCAGCTTACTGCCGTTTGCATCATTTATCGGAGTAAGGCCGCCCATACCTCCCGGTTCCGGAACCCTTTTGTAGATGCTCCAGCCGTTATTTTGCAGAAACCGGGCTGCATCCCTTTTATTTTCATGAAATACAGATATATCTAAATCACTATGTTCACGCATGGTTTTACCCGCAAACATCTCAAGGGCAAAACCCCCACATACATAATATGGAAAGCCGCAGTTTTTAAACAAATTATTTCCTTCCAATATTAATTTGTTCATAAGTTCATCTCCTTAATTTGAATCATGATGTTTTTATGCTGCACCTGCTAACCATATGAAGTGAGCGGCACAAAACATTCCCTAAGTATTTAAAGTGCAGATATTTAAAGATAACAGAAATTTATAAGCGGCAATGGACATTTTTAATCATCTTTTTCCGGCACAGGCAAATCCGAAGCTTTCCTGTACGAGAATGTTAATGCAGAGAGAAAATGGAACTTTTTATTAAAAATGCCGTTTGACACTCTTTTTAACAAAAACCCCTTGCAATGCATGTGAAAATGTGATATAATATGGTTAATCTATCAATTATGACGGAGAGTGGACACGAGTCCACTCTTTGTTTTTAAGGTATTAATTTGAGTGAAAGGAATGATAAAATGCCTGCAAATAGCGAGCTTATCGACACCATAAGTCTTATCGAAAAAGAGAAGGGTATAGACAAAGAAGTTCTCTTTGAAGCAATTGAGTCCTCGCTTATCTCTGCTTGCAAGAAAAATTTTGGAACAAGTCAAAACATCCGTGTGGTTATGAACCGGGAAAACGGGGATGTAAGTGTTTTTGCCCAAAAGACAGTGGTTGCTGAGGTGGAAGATGCCGCTCTTGAAATTTCTCTTGAAGCTGCCAAAGAGCTTGATGTAGAGTACAATCTTGATGATGTAGTGGATATTGCAATAACCCCTCGTAATTTTGGACGTATTTCTGCGCAAACCGCAAAGCAAGTGGTGGTGCAGAAGTTTAGAGAAGCCGAGCGCAATAAGGTTTTAAATGAGTTTAAAGACAGGGAATTTAAGATTTTAAGCGGTGTTGTAGAACGCATTGAAAGACGTGATGTATATATTTCTATAGGAAAAAACGAACTGAAACTACCGCAAAATGAGCAAATTCCCGGTGAAGAGTACTATGTTAACCAACGGTTAAAACTACTTGTTCTTGATGTTAAAGAAGGCGGAGGCGGCAAAGGCAATCCCGTGATACCGGTGTCCAGAACACATCCTGACCTTGTCGTGCGCTTGTTTGAACAAGAAGTGCCGGAAGTGTCTGACGGAACGGTAATTATTAAGGCAGTAGCCCGCGAAGCCGGCTTTAGAACCAAAATTGCCGTGCAAACCACTAACGAAAATGTAGACCCGGTTGGTTCCTGCGTTGGTGCCGCCGGAAGCAGAGTAAACGCTGTTGTTGACGAACTTAACGGCGAAAAAATTGATATTGTAGCATACAACAGCGACCCCAAGGATTTTATTGCTCAAGCACTCAGCCCTGCGGTGGTGCTGGCCGTTCGCATTGAAGAAGGCGGCAAGTCTGCAAAGATAGTGGTGCCTGACAATCAATTATCTCTTGCAATTGGACGTGAGGGACAAAATGCTCGTTTGGCGGCCAAGCTGACCGGTTTTCGTATAGATATCAAGAGCTATAGCAAGGCTGTTGAAGAGAATTTCCTTAACAATGAGGATTATGTGGAATTGCAGGAAGAGAATGTTCCGAGCGAAGCAGATTATGCCGAGGCAGCAGCGGAATATTACGAATACGATGAAGAGTACGACGACGAATATGATGAATACGACGAATATGATGACGATTATGACGAAGAATACGACGATGATTATGATGATGAATACGACGACGAATACGACGAAGAAGAGCTTGAGGGCAGTGCCGAAGAAGAAAGAGATGAATAAAAGCAAAGGCGGCATTCGTGAAAAGACTTTTCCTGAAAGACGCTGTGTGGGATGCAGGGAAATGAAGAATAAGACAGAGCTTGTACGCATTGTAAAAAAAGCTGATGACAGCGGCTTTGCGCTTGATGCAACAGGCAAAGCGCCGGGGCGCGGGGCATATGTGTGCAAAGATGCGGAGTGTTTGCGCAAAGCGGCTAAATCCAAGGGCTTTGACCGTTCCTTCAAGCAAAAAGTCTCTGCGGAAGTCTATGTGCAGTTGGAAGAAATGTTAGGGGAATTATAATGGCTGAAAATAATAACAATGCAAAAGTACGCATTCTATCTATGATAGCTTTGGCACGAAAAGCGGGCAAAATTATAACGGGTGAAGACGGATGCGAAAAAACTATACGTGAAAACGAAGAGTGCATTGTTTTTATATCGGCTGATGCCTCTGATAATACGAAAAAGAAGTTTATTAATAAAACGGCATATTATAAAAGGCCTGTATTCCAAATTTTTACAAAGGAGGAGATAGAGCAGCATACAGGACTGCATAACAGAGCGGTTATGGTGCTTACAGACAATAATTTTGCAAGTAAAATAATAGAGATGATAGATGCTTTAGATAATAATTTATAGCATACACTCTCTCGAAAGGTGATTAAATGCCCAAAAAACGTGTTTATGAATTGGCAAAAGAGATGGGCCTTCCGTCTTCAGAGATAATGAAATTCCTTACAGAAATAAATGTTGCGGCCAGCAACCATTTTGCTTCTTTGGAGGAATCTGCCGTTGCGAAAGTTGCGCAGCATTTTGAATCTCGCACAGGCGGCAAGGCGAGTGCAGGTAAGACAGGCAAGAAAGAAGCGGAAAATAAGCCCGATACAAAGGAAAGTGACGAAGAATCTGAAAAAATGAATTCTAAAAAAGAGCGGGAAAAAGAACGTAAAAAGCACAAAGCGGAAGAAGGTGACGGAACTGCAGCATCTTCCGAAGCTCCTGCACAAAATTTAGAAAGCGGACAAAGAGGTGAACGCCCGGTACGCTTAGGCCCTGACGGCAAACCACTGCCGCGCAGAGAACGCCCCCTCGGCCCTGATGGACAACCACTTCCAAGACCGGTAAGACTTGGCCCCGACGGCAAACCACTGCCGCGCAGAGAGCGTCCATTAGGCCCCGACGGCAAACCACTGCCGCGTCCTGAGCGTCCTTTGGGGGCAGATGGGCAGTCATCACAGAGGACGAGGCCTGATAGGGAGCAAAGACCGGATAACAGAGGACAAAGGCCTGACAGACCGTATAATCAAGGTCAAAGTCAAGGCAATAGATATCAAGGGAATCAAGGTCAGGGAAATAGAAGTCAAGGCGGCGGATATCAAGGTCAAAATCGACAAGGGTATCAAGGCGGCGGCCAAAGCCGCAGCGGATATCAAGGTCAAAGTCAGGGCCAGGGCCAAGGACAAAACCGACAGGGCGGAGGACAGGGCGGCAGAAGCCAAGGCGCAGGAGGATATCAAGGCGGAGGCAATCGTCCCCGGCCGGCAGGGCAAGCAGGCCAGGGCGACAGACCTGCTTTCCGCAGCGGAGAGCGCGACAAAACAAGCGGATTTTCCGGAGGATTTTCCGGCGGAAGTGACAGAGGTCGCAGCGGAGGATTTAATAAAGGCAAAAACAATAATCAAAAGGCCCAGGAAACTCCGGACAAGCAAGGACGCAGACAGAAGATTGAAATTGGCGCAAAAAAAGATAAACGCAGAGACCGCATAGGGGACGACAAGGAAGAAAAGGCTCTGGCACGCAACATTTCTGCAAAAGTACCGACTAGACCCGAAGAACCCAAAGTAATTCAAGTTCCGGCCGTCCTGACACTTAAAGAATTGGCGGAACTTATGAACAAACAGGGAGCTGAGTTGGTTAAAGCTCTGATGAAAAAAGGCGATATGATAAGCATTAACCAAGAGATTCCTTACGAAAAAGCTGAGGAAATTGCTCTTGAATACAATATTCTTGTCGAGCCGAAGATTGAAATAGATATTCTGGAAGAAGTTTTCCACGAAGATGAAGAGGACGACAGCATACTTGCAGAGCGCCCTCCTGTAGTGGTGGTTATGGGTCACGTTGACCACGGCAAAACATCTCTTTTGGACTCTATCCGCAAAACTGATGTTGTGCATGGTGAAGCAGGAGGTATTACACAGCATATCGGCGCGTATACAGTGAGCATCAATGACCGTCCGATTACTTTCTTGGATACTCCGGGGCATGAAGCTTTTACTGCCATGCGTATGAGGGGTGCCCAGGTAACGGATATAGCCGTGCTTGTGGTTGCAGCCGATGATGGTGTTATGCCGCAGACCGTAGAGGCTATAAGCCATGCCAAAGCGGCGGGCGTTGAAATTATTGTGGCCATCAACAAAATAGACAAACCCAGTGCAAACCCCGACCGTGTTATGCAGGAACTTACCGAGCATGGTCTTGTGAGTGAAGCGTGGGGCGGAGAAACTATATGCGTTCCGGTATCTGCCGCAACAAAAGAGGGCATAGATACACTGCTTGAAATGATAATACTTGTGGCTGATTTGAAGGAATATAAAGCAAATGCCAATAAGAGAGCCAGAGGGACTATTATTGAAGCGCAGCTTGATAAAGGACGAGGCCCTGTTGCTACTGTGCTTGTAAAATCTGGTACTTTGAATATTGGCGACCCTATTGTGGCGGGCACTGCTCATGGAAGAATACGTGCCATGATAAACGACAAAGGGCAAAAGGTAAAAGAAGCAACGCCTTCTATACCTGTAGAGATTTTGGGGCTTCACAGCGTACCCGCTTCGGGCGACCTTTTCCATATTGCACGTGACGAGAGGGAAGCGCGGTATGTTGCGGAAACTATTATTGCCAAAAACAGAGTGAAGCTTTTGGACGAAACTCCTCAAAAAGTTTCTCTGGATGACTTATTCTCGCAGATTCAAGCGGGTAAGGTGAAAGAACTTAATATTATTATCAAAGCTGACGTGGGCGGCTCTGTTGAGGCTGTAAAGGCATCCCTTGAAAAACTTTCTAATGAGGAAGTGCGTATACGCACCATTCTTGGGGGTGTGGGTGCTGTTACAGAATCCGATGTTATGCTGGCATCCGCTTCTAATGCTATTATCATAGGCTTTAATGTGCGGCCGGAGCCAAGCGCAAAATCCGTAGCGGAAGAGCAGCAGGTGGATATTAGACTGTATCGCATTATATACAATGCAATTGACGATATCCAGGCGGCCATGGTGGGCATGCTTGACCCGATTTTTGAAGAAAAAGTGATAGGCCATGCGAAAATACGCCAAATTTTCAAAGCTTCAGGTATCGGCACTATCGGAGGTGCTTATGTAACAGATGGACGTATTACCCGCAATGCATCTGTGCGTGTTTTGCGTGACAATATCGTGGTATACGAAGGCACTCTTGATACTCTTAGACGCTTTAAAGATGATGTGCGTGAGGTTTCGACAAATTATGAATGTGGTCTGGTCCTTAACAAATTTAACGATATAAAAGAGGGGGACGTTGTTGAAGCATTTATAATGGAGGAAATTAAGCGATGAAAAACCGCATGATAAGGATTAATGACGAAATACAAAAAGAACTAAGTGAAATACTGCGCAGCGGCATAAAAGACCCAAGGATGACATCTATGGCATCTGTTACACGTGTTGATACTTCCCAAGATTTGAAGTATTGCAAGGCTTATATCAGCATAATGGGGGATGATGACGCAAAAAAAAGCTGCATGGAAGCCATTGAAAGCGCTAAAGGGCATATAAGAAGTGTTTTGGCATCAAGCATTAATCTTAGGCAGACGCCGGAGATGAAGTTTATATTGGATGATTCTTTGGATTATAGTTTTAAGATTAATAAATTGCTGGATGATGTGACAAAATCATGAATTAACGAGGAGGAAAATCATGTTCTCAAGATTTGAAGCCTGGAACAATATGACCAAAAATGGCGACAATATTGTAATTACAAGTCATCCTACGCCTGATGGTGATGCTCTCGGCTCTGCATTTGCCTTGGCTCAAGCTTTGTCTGTGGCCGGGAAAAAGCCTGTAGTGGTGTTGGATGAATATTCTGAACGCTTTAATTTTCTTAGCGGAGGAGAATATATATACAAAGGCGATATTGCAAACCTTACCTGTGATGTATTTGTAAGCGTGGACTGCGGCGACAAAAAGAGAGTGGGTGCAGCGCTTGAACTGTTTAACCGCTGCCAGATAACCATTAATATCGACCATCATGTAAACAACAGCAATTTTGCCCGTTTTAACTATATCGACGCAGGCAGCTCTTCAACTTGCGAGGTAATTTTCAGTATTATAAATATGCATGTGCCCATATCCAAAGATATTGCAGAGGCACTTTATATGGGCATCGCAACTGATACAGGGGGCTTCAGGCACTCCAGCACAACGGCCGAAACTATGGAAATTGCGGCTATGTTAATGCGCACCGGCATCGACATCAGCAAAATTCAACGTAAAGCCATCTATGCTCATTCAAAAACAGAGGCGGCAATTTTCAGCAAGGCCCTTGCGAATATTCGTTATGTAGAGGGTCATCCCATAGCATATACCGTTTTGACACAAAAAGAATTGGATGAAGCGGGTGCAGCTTATTCTGATTTAGATGGCATAGCCGAATATGTACTAAACATTGACGGTATAAGTGTTTCTGCCTTTTTCTCTGAACGTCCGGGCTCAAAGACAAAAGTCAGCTTCCGTTCCAGCAATACAGATGTTAATGCCGTAGCTAACAGCTTTGGCGGCGGCGGCCATAAATTTGCAGCGGCGGCCAATTTTGAAGCGCCGTTAGCCGAGGGAATTGAGCGGGTTTTGGGCGCCCTTAAAGCTGTTGTATGAGCATAAGCGGCATAATAAATATCAATAAGCCAAAAGGCTATACATCCCAAGATATAGTTAGTATTGTAAAAAAGCTTACCAAATGCAAAGCCGGGCACACAGGCACATTAGACCCTAATGCTACGGGTGTTTTGCCTGTGTGCCTTGGCCGTGCTACCAAAATTGCAGATTATATAATGGCCGGTGATAAAGAATATGCGGCAGAAGTGATTTTGGGCTCTGCTACAGATACACAGGATGCCACGGGGACTGTTATCGATAAAAAAACAGCGGATGTTGATTTTGCAAAGATAAAAGATGTTTTGCAGGAATTTATAGGGACTATTGAACAAATTCCTCCTATGTATTCCGCAATAAAAATCGGAGGCAAAAAACTTTATGAATATGCCCGCCAAAATGTGGAGATAGAGCGCAAGCCGCGGCAAATTAAGATAAGCGGCATCGACATTCTTTCTGAAAACCTTCCGGATTCCTTTAAGATTCGTGTAAATTGCAGTAAAGGGACATACATACGTACTTTATGCGCAGACATTGGCGAAAAATTAGGCACCTTGGCACATATGGGAGATTTAGAACGTACCCGCAGCGGCAGTTTTTGTATAGAAGACAGCATTAGTCTTGAAGAATTAGAGATTAATGTAAGAAATGGGAATTTTCAAGAGCATATTATTACTATTGATAATACTCTGGATTATTTACCAAAAATTATTATTTCTACAAATGCCGATAAATTGATTAAAAACGGCAATAAAATACCTTTAAATTTTGTTATTTCCGAAAAACCGCTTGAACCTGATGCCGAATACTTGGCATTTGACAGTTTTGGCAGTATTATCGGAATACACATACTTACTGATTGTGAATATATCAAACCAAAAGTATATTTACTTTGATAAACGAAAGGGATGACATATGGAAATTTTAAAAGGCGAACAAATAATGCTTAAGGCCGGAACTGTTATCACTATCGGTAAATTTGACGGCCTACATATCGGTCATATGCGCTTGATTGACAAAATGTGCGAGATAGGACGCAGACAAGGACTATCTACAGTTATGCTGTCGTTTTCTCCTCAGCCGGCCAAAGTGTTAAAAGGCATTGATACACAGCTTATTCTCAGCACTAAAGAAAAACTGTATCTGCTTGATGAAATAGGCTTGGATTATTATATCGAATTTCCTTTCACGCAGAAATTTTCACAAATGCCGCCGGAGCATTTTATTGAAAATGTGCTGTATAAACAATTGGGTTGCAGGGCGCTTGTTGTGGGTGAAGATTATCGTTTTGGCAAGGACGGGGCAGGGGATGTTGCTTTGGCGCAGAGTTTAGGCAAAGAGCTTGGCTTTGATGTTTATTCCGAAACTTTTGCTACGACTAAAGATGGTGTGAAAATAAGCTCTGATTATATCCGCAAAAGTATAGAAAGCGGTAATGTACAAGAAGTGCTTCATCTTTGCGGACGAAGGTTTTTTGTTATGGACAGAATTGTGGACCATAAAGCATATATTGAAAATTATGCAAATGTAGACCCAGAAGGTTTTTACAGGGCCCTTGTCGTTCTTGATAATGAAAAATTGCTGCCTCCCGCCGGGGTATATGTTACTACCAGCTTCATCGGCGGAACAGGATATCTTGGCAGTACATTTATTAAAGAAGGCAGCAATGTCATAATGAATCGTTTGAGAAACTACAACGGGGGAGATCCAAGCGGAAGGCAAATAACGATACAATTTGTATTTAACAGCCACGGAAATTTGGAAGACACAACCTTGTAGCAGAAATTACTTATTGAGGGATATTTTCCTGATGTGCTTCCAGCAAAAATTTCTCCGCCTCAACACTCCATAGTCCATTGTGGCGTGCGCAAATCTCTCCCAGCGATTTATATAAAGGATTTGTCTTGCCTTTTTCTTCAAAGTCGCTGATTGCTGTAAGCGGCATTGAAATTTCCGTATAAATCAATTTTTTAAACCCGGGCAAGTCAGGCAGATTTAGAGTAGTTTCGGCCGCTGCATCCAGGCCGCCAACATGTGAAACAAGAAACGCAGGGTTCAATTTGCCCTTGGCGGACATTGCAAGTGCTTCTTTCATGTCATCCGTATTGCCGCCTGATGTGCCGACAATATGGGTGGCATTATAATGCACATCATAAAAATTAAATTTGGCAGAGAATGCGGTGTCTGAAGGTCCTGCAAAAAAATTCAGGCAGCCGTCATAAGCCAGCATAGCATCTGCTTGTTCAATAACTGCTGAAACAGGGGCAAATACAAATATGTCATCATAACCATGCCCATCTGTTTTCTTCATCATTTCCGACATCGGGTCAGACTGGGCATTAAGATAAATAAGCTCAACGCCATTTTTGGCGGCTTCTTCTTTTGGCAATACCGCCTCTGCGCTGTCCAAACGTTTTTGGTCTATATCGGTAACAACAAGCAGTTTTGGCTTTTTTTCGCGATGTATTAAATAATCTATAAGCGCAATACCCATAGGCCCGCATCCTGCAAGAATTGCCATATTTCCGCCTTCTTTTATTCCCATGTCGTGTATATATTCGCCTTGCCTTGTATGGTAATTTGCATGCACAGCACCTATAACGCAGGAGAGCGGCTCTGCCAGCGACCCTCGGAAAAATCCTTCTCCTTCATATAAAAGTACGCAATCTTGGTCTATATAGCATTTTGGGATAATGCCGTATGTCATATTGCCGCCAAGATATGGAAAGGAATATCCCGCTGCATCATATGTTCCCTTCATGGCGGGCTGAAGTGTGAATTTTTGTCCGGGGCGGTATTTTTCCTTTATGTTTTCGCCTGCGGCAATAATTTCGCCGCAAAACTCATGCCCCAAAATTATTGGGCGTTCCGATATATCTTCCGGCACGCGTTTGTGCGAAGAACCTTGATTTGCCGCCTTATAACTTGACATGCAAACACTGTCTGACACTATTTTTACAAGCAATTCATCTGCAGTAATTTCCGGCAGTTCAAATTCTTCCAGCCGTAAATCGTTCTTGCCATAAAGCCTTAACCCTTTTGTTTTCATGATTACTTCCTCCCAAATTAAAATATGCTCTTTCCTTGTTCGTGTCCTATAAGAGCCCAGGCGGCATCAATAAGATGCTTATATTCTTCCTGCTCTAAAGCCTTGCATAAAAACGGCTGAAATGGTGTATTGATATCTTCGCCGCAAATCTGGAATAATTTATGTTTTTCGCATAGTGCAATAAGCCGTCTAAGCTGCTTGTCGGTGTTTCGCGTCGGCATATATGTTACGGCCTTAAACCCGGCATCTGCTATAAAAGCGATAAGTTCGTCCAAATATGCATCTTCAAAATGTTGCGAACGCTTGTCGCCTGTCACGGAATTGTCTACGTCGCCAAGATATGCATATGCGGGAATTGCGCCAAGCTGCTTTGAAATCCGTATAAAATCATGATAATCAGGCAATTCTTCATCGGCGTCTATATAAAATCTATCAATAAAATATCCTTTCAGCACACCAAGCAAATGATATTCGTAATATTCATTTTCGGAATCATTCAATTTATCAAAACTTACGCCCGATGCTTCGATATTGAATTTTTCCTTTAAAAAGCGGACAACGTTGGAACCTGGGCGGGTCATATTTACAATTTTTCGTGAAAGGGCGTAAAGTATATGCCTTTCCGTTACAGAGCCTCCGTTTTTATGCTGCGAAAGCGGCAGAACATCCTTATCAAAATCAATTGTAAGTCCGGCAGCCAAAACGATGCTGTCAAGTTTTTGCGTCATTAGTTTATTGCGCATATTGCGCTTCTCACGATATGGCTTAAGATATTCTTCTGCCATATCAATTTTATCATGAGGAATCCCGTGCATGGCAAGATAGGCAACCGAATCTTGGTCGGTGTTGTTTATACGCCTGCCCGCAAATGGCGTGTTCTTAAAGCTAACTCTTTGTTCAAAACCAACAGTAATAGGCAGGCCGATAATCTGTCCCGCTTCTATAAATTCACGAATACCCGCAACGCTGTCATGGTCCATTATCCCGGCGGTTGCAAGTCCTGCTTGATATGCACGGAACACAGCTTCTGCGGGGGAATAGGGAGAAAATGAATAAATAGTGTGTATATGATTATTTACATTCTTGCCGGCTATGGGCCGCATATCCGGCCGTGCATCATATAACATTTTTAATTCGTTAAGCGCAAAAATTCTATCCGTTTTTTCTTTTGAGCTAAGTCTGCGGATAAAATCATCAGCTGTATATTCTTTATTTGTCATTTCAACATCACCTGCCCTCCGGTTACGGGTATTGCCTGTCCCGTTTCATATGCTTGCTCTACTATATAGAAAATTGCCCTTGCAACGTCTTTAATCTCGCAGCCGCGCTTCATAGGCACGCGCTCTTCATAAGACTTGCGCACGTCTGCGATAGTTTTTGCGCCTTTAACTTTTCCGGCTTCCAGATACTGTTTAAACAGCCCCTTTTCCGGGTCTGACCACAACGGCCCGTCTAAAAAATTACCGGGACATACGGCATTGACTTTAATGCCGTATTCAATTAATTCCAGCGCAAAACTTTGCGTTAAGCCCACACCGCCAAACTTGCTTCCGGCATAGGCAAAGTTTTTATTGCTGCCTTCCAAGCCGGATTTGGAATTTATTTCAATGATATCCGCAAAATAACTAGGCGCATATTCATGCTGAACCTTCATAATTTCCGCTGCATACTTTACGCAAAGGAAATATCCTGTATAATTCACTGCCGTAACAAAATCAAAACTTTTCTTTGTCATTTCAAAAACACTGCCCGCAGTTAATACGCCTGCGTTCGATACCAAAATATCCAATCCGCCGAATGACATAACTGCCGCTTGCATCATCTTTTTTATTGAATCTTCATCCGATACATCGACTGTAACAGCAATTGAACAGTGCTTTCCATATACTGCATTAAGTTCATTAGAGCAAGCCTTTGCACCTTCTGTATTAATATCCGCAATTATAATGTAGGCACCTTCGGCGGCCATAGACTCTGCAATACCCTTTCCAAAACCTTGTGCGCTTCCGGTGACAATAGCAATCTTGCGGTCAAGCCGCTTTTGCGGAGTTTGTGACGCTGACTGCTTGCTTCGATATTGCTCAATCTCCCAAGAAAGTATGAAGTCCGTAAATTCGTTCGGCAGGGCAAGAGGGCCGCCGAAACTTTCGGCATAAACAGCAATTTTAATTGAATCTAAGAATAAGGCCTTTGCAATATCTGCTTCTTTCATGCTTGCGCCAAGCGCAACGAAACCAAGTCCTTTAATAGCGATAATTTTCGGCAAATACCCCTTGCGGTTTTTATATTTATCAAAAGCTTCAGTTAAATTTTCGTCTGTGTCAATAAATAACGGTTCATCCTTACAATAGACAATATGGTCAGGGGTAAAAGGCTTTAACAGATTTTCAAATTTTGCCCAATCCGAAACAAATTCCAACACCTGCCTATTAACACAAAAAACAGCAGAAGCCTTACCATCAGGCGAATACAGCATACGCAACGCCGGAATAAGCTTGCAAACCGCTTTTTCATCAACAGTCACCGGCGCAAAATCAGGTTTTTTTACAATATATGCCTCAAGCGCAGTATCGACCTTAATAACCAAGCTATCAATTTCTTCTAAACTATCAGCTGTATAAAAAATGCCGTGATTTTGTAATATACAAATATTTGGATATAAACCACTTTTGGCATAAAATTCATCAAAAGCCTTCTTGCATACTTCTGCCAGTATATATCCGGGCTTGGTAAGACCAATCCAAACAGCTTTATCACCAAATATTTCAAAACAAGAGGTTTCTCCGTTTTTACTGCAAGTCAAACCGTTAATGAGCGGAGGATGTACATGTAAAACATATTTATATGGAAACATGGCGTGCAATATAGCTTCAACACTGGGTCTTTTCATCTCTTGCCCCGGAAGGCGTGCGGCAAGCATATCAGCCAAAACCGCCGCTTCTCTTTCATCATCTCCTGAAGGGTAGCTGCGGTCAAGCATATCGGCAAGTTTTTCCATATCCATTTGAACAAACTGCGCAGGACTGATGTCGCCAAGCTGTGTTCCGGAACTTTTCACATACAAAATTCCATTCTCCTTAAAAGAGGTATTTCCTCCTCCGGCAAGGACATAAGCTTCATCAGAACCGTATTTATTTGACATTGCAGTGAGCATATCCAGACTCATATGTATACATCTCCTTATCATGACTTCCCTAGCTTAAATTCTATATTTTCATGCTTGTTTTGTCAAGGGCAAATCCAAGTTTGCGAAGTTTGACAGCAGAATTTGGTTGTGATATAATTAACAATAAGAGGAGTGTTAACCAATGGTATATATTGAAGCAAAAGGCGCCAACGCCGCCTTTCATTTTTCTGCAGAGGAATATTTAATACATAATTTTAAACATCCGGTCTTAATGATTTGGCAAACCGATAAATGCGTTATGCTTGGCGTTAACCAAATAGCTGATGCAGAAATTGACATAGGTTATGCACAAAGAGAAGGCATACGGATTGTAAGGCGTGCAAGCGGCGGCGGAACGATTTATAATGACATGGGTACGCTTTTATATACATTCATTAAGCCGTTTGACAAAACCCGCTCTCCGCAGGATATACTCATAGAAACGGCCGGAAATGTCGCTTCCGCCTTAAATGCATTGAATATACCCGCTTCCGCTTGCGGCCGCAATGATGTTCTTGTAGATGGGAAAAAGGTTGCGGGTCTTGCGCAGTATGTTCGTCACGGCCGCATATGCACCCACGGTTCATTGTTGTATGATACTGACTTAGAAAAATTGGCATTGCTTCTTAGTCCGGACGAGGCAAAAATAACTTCCAAGGCGCTGCGTTCTGTGCGCAGCCGAGTAACCAATATAAAAGAACATATGACCAAGCCGCCGGAGATTTGCGATTTCCGGAATCAATTAAAAAAGCAATTATTGTGCGGATATGATTTTGACGACTATGTCCTCACGGAACATGATTATTCGCAAATTAAGTTAATCCATGATAAGAAATACGGCAGCGATGCCTGGACATTTGGGCGTTCGCCTAAATTTTCTTTCCATAATGCAAAACGCTTTCAAGGCGGCAAGGTTGAAGTGTTTTTAAATGTAGAGCAAGGTCTTATTTCTTCCTGTGCAATACGGGGAGACTTCCTTGGAGTTTTGCCTGTTTCAGAACTTGAGGATGTATTTATAGGCAAAGCATTTAACCGGGAAGCCTTTGCAGCTTCTCTCAAAGATATCTTATTGCATCATTATTTTGGGAATATAACAATAGATGAGTTTTTATCAGTTATATTTGAATAGAATACAAGTAATTAAGGAGTATAGAGAATGAACCGTAAACCCGACTGGCTGCGCATCCGGCATATAGACAATCCAAACCGTAAAGCGGTGGAGCAAATGTTGAAACGCTTAAACCTAAATACTGTGTGCGCAGAAGCGACTTGCCCGAATTACAATGAATGTTTTTCCCGTAAAACTGCCACTTTCATGATTATGGGGATAAATTGTACGCGTAATTGCGGGTTTTGTAATGTCAGCCACGGCATGCCCACGTCCCTTGACCCGCATGAACCGCAAAATGTTGCGCAAGCGGTTAAGGAGCTTGGGCTTGAATATGTAGTGGTAACATCTGTAACGAGAGATGATTTGCCTGATGGCGGCGCACATCATTTTGCAGAAACTATATGTAAAATACGGCAAGTCTCACCGAAAACTGCTATCGAAGTCCTAATCCCCGATTTAAAGGATGATTTAGCCGCACTTAAAATAATAACAGACGCCTCTCCTGATGTTATCAGTCATAATATGGAAACAGTGCATGCGCTTTATGCCTTAGTGCGTCCCGGGGCGAAGTATGAGCGTTCGCTTGAGTTGTTAAAAAATATAAAACTGCTTAACCCGCTTATTCGCTCAAAAAGCGGGATTATGGCAGGCTTTGGTGAAACTAAAGAGCAAGTCTTTGAATTAATGGATGATTTGCGCAATGTCCATTGTGAATTTTTAACAATTGGGCAGTATCTCTCTCCTACAAAAAACCACTTACCTGTGTATGAATATGTAGAACCTACCCGTTTTGATGAATATGCCCATGCTGCAAGACAAAGAGGATTTGCCTTTGTTGCTTCCGCGCCGCTTGTCAGAAGCTCTTATAATGCGGCGGAAGCTCTTATGCATTCTAATAACAACCTTAGTTTGCTATAGTAGAGTAATAATAAGTTAAAATAATCGTTCGGGCGGCCTGTGGCCGCCCGAACGATTGAGCTTGACTAGCAATTATAGTACATGAAGAAAGATAATTTCGATTTTTTATTTATAAATTACCGCATTCTGCTTCAACAGCGGCAACAATCACCCCGGTATCGGCTAAAATAGCAATTTTTTCAAAATCTATATATAATTCTCTGTCATTTTCCATTTTGGATACGAACTTTCTGATTATATCATATGCAATCTGGCTGCCCTTGCCTAATTTTTTCTGCTCTTCACCCAAATCAATGGCTTGTGCGGCAGCCAAAAGCTCTATACCAATCACTCTTTTGGCGTTAAATAATACCTCCGCCGCCTTTCTTGCGGCTATTGTGCCCATTGATACATGGTCTTCCTGTCCGGCGGATGAAGGTATAGAATCTACACTGGCAGGATGTGACAGTACTTTGTTTTCAGATACAAGAGATGCCGCCGCATATTGCGCAATCATCAGGCCGGAGTTTAACCCGCCTTTTTCTGTAAGAAATGCCGGAAGCCCTGATAAAGAAGGGTTTACCAGACGTTCTATGCGCCTTTCCGACACATTTGCTATTTCTGCAAGGGCAATAGCCAGAAAGTCAAAAGAAAGAGCCATAGGCTGGCCATGAAAATTGCCGCAAGATATAGCCAAATCATCATCCGAAAGTATTATTGGGTTATCTGTAACAGAATTTATTTCAATATTAATTTTTCCTTCAATATAAGAAATCGCATCCTTGCTGGCACCATGAATTTGCGGAACACAACGAAGTGAATAAGCATCCTGCACACGTATCTGGCCTTGTGTGGTGGTTTTTTCACTTCCTTCAAGTATGCGCAGCATATTTGAAGCGGTAGTCATTTGCCCCTTATGCGGCCTCAAAGCGTGAAGGGCAGGGTGGTATGCATCAGTTATGCCGCTTAGGGCTTCCATTGTAAGTGACGCAGCAATATCTGCCAATTTCATCAAATTTTTTCCGTCATATAGAGCAAGAGCCCCAATGGCACACATAACCTGTGTTCCGTTGATTAATGCCAAACCCTCTTTGGCAGCTAGAGTTATGGTTTCCAGTCCTGCACGCTCCATTGCTGCCGCGCCCGCCATAAACTCGCCTTGATAAAATGCCTCTCCCAAGCCCAGCATGGGCAAAGTCATATGAGCCAGCGGTGCAAGGTCGCCTGATGCGCCAAGAGAGCCTTTTTCCGGTATGGCGGGATGCACCCCGGCGTTAAGCATATTCACCAAAGTTTGTAATACAACAGACCTTATACCGGAATATCCCGAAGATAATGCATTTATACGCAGCAGCATTATTGCTCTTACTACTTCATCCGGCAAAAATTGCCCAATGCCGCAAGCGTGGCTGACAATAAGGTTATGCTGAAGGTCGGCCACTTGTTCCGGATGAATTGCCACTTTGGCAAACTCGCCGAAACCTGTAGTTATTCCGTAAACTGTACGGCCTTCTGCGACCAAATTTTCAACATATTTGCGGCTTATATTTACTGCTGTAACAGCTTCTTCCGATAAACTAACTTTTGCACCAAATCTTGCCACTTGTACAATTTCTTCCAAGTTTAAGCTCTTTCCGTCAATAATTATTTCATTCATTTTTATTCTCCTTTGTGTAAGCTTTCATCATAATAATATGATTGAACATCGCAAAAGTCAAGATAAATTGCAAGAAAAACTTTTTGGAAAATTTGCGAAAAAAGTTCTTGACAAATTATTACGTGAATGTTACAATAGTTTCAAGAAGTTAATGGATAGCGTAATAACCTTACAAAACTTACATTTTCTTACGAAAGAGGGATTTTATGACGAGTATACATTGTGCTTATGCATCGGATATTAAGGTAAGAAGTAAAGCGGACAAGCCTTTACATATTATTTCTTACATAAGCAAGTTTTCTGTAATAATTCTTGCAACATTTTTGTTTATTGCATTTTCTGCACATAATATATATGCAGGTTACGGAAGTCATGGCGACCATTACCATGACGACGATGAACCAACGCAATTTATAACTTTTGTAAATTTAAATTTAAGAAGCGGACCTTCAACAGACTATCCCCGCCTTACTCTTCTGCCGTCAGGAACAGTACTTACGGTTGTAGAATTTAACCCATACGGTTTCTCTTCGGTCATTGTTCACGGTATCGAAGGCTTTGTTTCTTCAGAATTTATACAAGCTTTCTCCCAACATCATAATGAGCCAAGCCAATCTGCATTTTTCGGAGCTTCTCCGGGGGACAGAAATGGGGATATAGAGCTTCTTAGCTGGGCCGAAGTTCAACAGATTATGCCTGTAGGAACACATATTCATGTATACGACATTGGCACAGGACTTACATACACAGTTAGAAACTTCTCCAATGGCAATCATGCCGATGTAGAAACTTTGGACCAGCTTGGCACTGATATTATGCGTACCACAAGCGGCGGAGTTTTTTCTTGGGATGTTCGCCCGGTACTTGTTAATATTAATGGACGCACTATTGCGGCTGCTATTCACACTATGCCGCATGCAGGATATACAATACATGGCAATGGCATGAACGGACATATATGTTTGCATTTCTTAGGCTCAAGGTCACATAATGGCAACAGGCAATGGGAAGCACAAATGCAGGCGGCAGTTATGCAGGCTTTTAATTCCAGATAGTATATTAATTGGTATATAATAAAAAAACAGGAGATATCTACCTTCTCCTGTTTTTTTATTATATCTTACTTTGTTCCATAATGTTTATTTTTGCTTCATCAGGAGTGATATAAGCGGTTTTATGGCCTTCATAGATGACAAAACCTGGCTTTGCACCGCCGGGTTTTTTTATTTGCTTACGAGGACAATAATCTACAGGCACAAGGCTGCTGCTGCGGCCTTTGCTGTAATAGGCTGCAAGATGGGCCGCTTCTTCAAGTGCAGTATTGCTTACACTGCCGTTCTTTGCTCTTAAAATCACATGGGAGCCGGGAAAGTTCTTTGTATGCAGCCAAATATCATCTTGAGAAGCAAAACTCATAGTTAGTTCGTCATTTTGAGTATTATTTTTACCTACAAAAATTTCATAACCATCGGATGAAAGGTAATGCAGCGGTTTAGCTTTCTTTGGCTCTCTGCCTTTTTTGCTTTTTTGCTGCTTCTTAACAAATCCAAGATTTGCTAGTTCTTCTCTTATTTGGGATAAATCTGCTTCATCGCTGCAGTGATTAACAGCCTCCCTAACACTCTCAAGATATTTTAGTTCTTCCTCATTTTGAATCATTTGTTCTTGCAATGCCGCAAAAGTTCGCTTTTGCTTATTATATTTTGAAAAATAACTTTGTGCATTTTCTGCGGCGGTTTTGTTAGGGTCCAGAGCGATAGTGATTTCCGGCATGCTTTCATCGTAAAAATTAACGGTTGTAAACGATACTGCTCCTGAAGATATAGCATAAATATTTGATGTTATTAATTCGCCCAAAATTTTTAATTCATCTCTGCTTGATATTTCTTCCAATGTTTTATGCTGTATATCCAATTTTTTAACACAACGTTCAACCAAATTTTGTAAGAGCCTTCTTAAATCCTGAGACTTTTGCTGTATCCTGGAAGTATTATCTTTTGTGATATAGTAACTTTCTATCATAGCTGAAGTGGATTCAAAGTCAACAACAAAGCCTTCATCATACAATTTTCGGCCAATAACAGAAAATTCCTTTGGTGAATGGCTGCTGTCATACACTATGTAAGGAAGAAATTTATTGCTAATAATAGCATCTACAACTTGAGAAAAACTGATATAGAGTGCCTCAATATCATTTGTGGATGCCCCTGAAACTGGCATGTCGGGATTAATTAAAGCCATCTGGCAGATTATTCCGGCAGAAAAAGGGCTGATGCCTGTATAATTTTGAAATATAATTTTGCGTATACTTAAGCTTAATGTTGCGCTTTCTTCAAAAAGACGAAAAAACTGTTCCTCGCTATACTCTTTAGGATTATATTTATTTTGATTTGGCGCTTCGACATAATTACGCCCAGGCAAAATCTGCCTGACGCTGCTTTGTCCATATGAAACATGCTTGATAGAATCCAAAACAATCCCATCATCCACCAGAATTATATTGCTGTATTTCCCCATAATCTCTACAACCAGGGTTTTTGTTGTAAGGTCTCCCATTTCATTGTAACTCTCTATGCCGATATGCACAATTCTATCAAAGCTATGCTGTGAAACACCAATAATTCTGCCGCCTTGAATATGTTTTCGCAGCAACATACAGAACATAGGCGCAGTCAGTGGATTTTCTTTTTGGTTTTTGGTTAAATGAATACGCGGTAAATTTCCATTGGAAGAAATAAGGATTCTGTGGCTGGTACCTTTATTACGTACCGCCAAGATAATCTCATCCCGCTCCGGCTGGAATATTTTATCTATTCTGCCATCTGTAACAGATTCTGAAAGTTCATGAACAATGGCAGAAATCATAATGCCGTCAAAAGCCATATTGTCTCCTTGTAAATATCTTTAAAAAATTTCCTATATGAATTAATATGATTGGCAATACTTTGATTTTCTTATCCTAAATGATATCATGATAAGAAGTAATTGTCAATTGCTGCAACTATCAAAGAGTGGTCTGATAGAGTTGTTGTGTATAGAGCGGGCGGCCGCAGGCACGCCCCTGCGAAGTACTTGCGGAATCAATTATGAATTGAAGAACATGAGGTTTGATTTGCCGTAATAGTACACTAGGAGGTGGTTCAGTTTTATTATATAGATAAGATGACTTTTACTATCTTTTCCATGCTCCGCTTGTATTATTTAATGGTATTAATTCTGCGTAGGGTATAAACTCTGCTTTTACTTTATTTGAAAATGATACCTCATCAATAAGCGAATAGATGATATTTATTACACCGCTGTGCGTAACAAGAATTACATTTTCATCTCTTCTTGAAATTGTATTAGTAAACTTCGTCCATGCCGTTTTTATGCGCATGTAGAAATCACATGGACTTTCACCTTGAGGATATGGTTCATTCCATTCCAATGTATTCCAATGCAGCCCCGGATACTTTTTGGCAGCAATATCATTTGGCATATCTGCCAATAATCCATTGTTAGTTTCACAAAATTCAGGTGTTAACTTAATTTTTATATTTAATAATTCAGAAATAGGTTTTGCTGTCTGTAAAGCACTTGGCAAGTCGCTTGAAAATAATTTTTTTATCCTTAATTCATCTTTATATTCGCTGATATATTTAGTTAAATTTTTTACTTGCAGAATACCTTCATCGCTTAGGCATGAATTGCTCCAACCGCCACGCACATTGCTGCCATCTTTACCATGTCTTAACAAATAACATATCATCACAATACCTCATAAACTACCCTTAAAATAGTCATCCTTGGTAATGCCATAATGTACACAATCATGAAATATACCTTTAATCTTACGTGATTTTACAAAATATCCCTCTTTTTTCATGCCGGCCTTTTCCATCACCCGTCCGGAACCGGGATTTTTTGCATAATGGTGAGCTTCCATGCGATTTATTTCTAACTTCTCAAAGCACAGGGAAATTACGGCGCACAAAGCTTCCGTCATATAGCCGCTGCCCCAGAAATTGCGGTTTAGCACATAACCAAAGCTGGCTTTGTCATGTTCGTGGTTAAGTCTAAGGTCTATTGTGCCAATCATCTTGCTTCTCTCTTTAAGTTCTAACGCCCAAATGCCGTTTCTGGACCAATAATAGTCATATATAGCGTTCGTGGTTTCTTCAAGCGTAGAAAGGCCGTCCCATACTAAGTATTCAACCGTTTTGGCATCGCTGGCATATTCAAGAATATCGGCGGCATCTTCTATTTTAAACTTACGTAAAATAAGCCGTTCTGTTTCAATTTTTTCATTTTTATATAATACTTCATTATAATTTTTTATCATTCATAGCGCCCCTTATTTCATAATACATTTTTCTGGTGATTCCATAAATAAATACATCCAAGAAAGCTCCTTTGATTATTGCCCCGTCTGCAGTAATGCCTTCAAGTTTCATGCCGCATTTTTCCATAACACGTCCCGAAGCCTCATTTCCTGCGAAATGTCCTGCCGACATGCGGTTTACATTTAGCTTTTCAAAGCATAACTTCATTAAAACGGCAAGACCCTCTGTTCCATAGCCTTTACCCCAATATTTTCTATTAAGCATAACACCAAAACCTGCTCTGTCCTGCGTGTAAAATATCTGTAAATCAAAACTGCCAATCATCTTGCCTGTGTCTTTTAATTCAACCGCCCAAAAATTAGCATGCGACTTAGCCCAATAGTTGTTTACAATTTCTAATTTGGCTTCTTCAAGAGTGGAACAACCATCCCAACCTTGATATTTTATAGCTTTTGCGTCACTTGCATATTCAAGCATATCAACAGCATCATCAGGCGTAAACTTCCTCAAAACCATACGGCTGGTTTCAATTCGTTGATTATTATAAAGTATCTCATTATAATTTTTTACCATATTTATCACCTTCAAATAAAGCCCCCGCAAAAGCGAGGGCTTTAAAAACTTTAGTAAAACTATCCTTGCATAGCCTTTGCAACTTCTTCTGCAAAGTCCTCTTGCTTTTTCTCTATGCCCTCACCTTTTTCGTAGCAGACAAAACTAACCAAATTAACAGGCGAGCCAATTTCTTTAGAAACAGAGTCCACATACGCTTTAACAGTCATTTGAGGGTCTTTTACATATTCTTGCTCAAGCAGGCAAATCTCTTTCATTTGCTTATTTAAGCGGCCTTCCACCATTTTTTCAATAACATTGGCTGGTTTTGATGCATTTGCTGGGTCATTTTTTGCGGCAGCTTCCAAAATTTTCTTCTCTGCGGCCAGATAATCTTGGTCAACATCGTCCACTCTAAGATATTTGGGAAAGAGTGCGGCAATTTGCATGCAAAGATTATAGCCCATTTCTTTTAATAATGCATTGTCAGAAGGGCCGTCAATTTCAAGCAGAACGCCAATTTTACCGCCGCCGTGCACATAACTGGATATAATTCCGGGGGTATTTTTTTCAAAGCGGGCAAAGCGGCGTATATTGAGGTTTTCACCAATGGTAGCAATTTTGCCTTTCAGAACTTCCTGCACGGTTTGGCTTTCATCTTTTGCCCATTTTTCTTGCAGAAATGCTTCTGCGTTAGGAGCGGAAGATGTAAGCACCTGGTCGCAAACTTCTGCAACATATGCTTTAAAGTCAGGATTGATAGCAACAAAATCCGTTTCAGAATTTACTTCAACAATAGCGGCTTTAGAATAGTCATCAAGCACTTTAAGGGCAACAACCCCTTCGGCGGCAATGCGTCCGGATTTTTTCTCGGCGGCAGCCAAGCCCTTTTCACGCAAAAACTCTATAGCCTTTTTTATATCTCCGCCGGTTTCTTCCAATGCTTTTTTGCAATCTGTCATGCCGGAACCGGTTAATTCACGTAATTCTCTTATTAATGCTGGTGTAGCAGCCATTTAATCGCCTCCTATGCTTAATTTTCTCCGCCGGTCTGTGCAGTCTGTACAACGTCTTCATCACCGATTTCGTGACCCTCGCCTTCATAACCCTCCATTTCATCCTCGCCCATTTCACCTTGGCGGGATTCAATGGCGGCATCGGCCATTACACCGGCAATAAGTTTTACGGCTCTTATAGCGTCATCGTTACCGGGGATTACAAAGTCTACTTCGTCAGGGTCGCAGTTAGTATCGACAATAGCCACTATAGGTATACCAAGCGTACGCGCTTCCTGTATAGCAATATGTTCTTTGCGGGAATCTACGATAAAAATAACATCAGGGATTCTCTTCATTTCTTTAATACCGCCCAAATTGCGGTCTAATTTGGACTTTTCATGCAAAAGCTTGGCCACTTCTTTTTTAGGCAAGCTCTCAAATGTTCCGTCTTCTTCCATTTTTTCAAGTTCTTTAAGGCGCTTAACACGCCCTTGAATTGTCTTGAAGTTGGTAAGCATACCGCCAAGCCAGCGCTCGTTGATATAATACATGCCGCAGCGAATGGCTTCCTCGCGGATGCTTTCCTGCGCCTGCTTTTTTGTACCTACAAAAAGAATGGTTCCGCCGTCCGCCAGCAAATCTGCAACGGCATGATAGGCTTCGTCCACCTTTTTAACGGTTTTTTGCAGGTCAATAATGTAAATACCGTTTCTTTCGGCAAAGATATACTCTGCCATTTTGGGGTTCCAACGCCTTGTTTGGTGGCCAAAATGCACCCCAGCCTCTAATAATTGCTTCATTGAAATAACGCCCATAGGCACCTCCCAGGTTTTCCCTCCACATCCTGATTGTTCCAAAGTCTAACACCCGGAAGCAGAATGTGTGTGTAATATTTTCACGAAGGCTTATTATATCACAAGTAATTACTGCATGCAATATTTTTTAAAATTTTTTTAAAAAAGTTCTTGACATGATTGGTTGGTCGTGATAAACTAATATTAGTTGGTCATGACCAACCATTTTATAAAGGGGGTGCAACTTTAAATTATGGAAAACCCATTAAAACTATTCGATGCAGAGTACAAGTTTATGTGCATAGTTTGGGCGCATGGGCCTATCAATTCGACGGAATTGACGAGGATATGCGAAAAAGAACTGGGCTGGAAAAAGCCGACAACCTATTCTATGATAAAAAAACTTTGCATAAGAGGTATAATGAAAAATGAAAAAGCCATGGTAAGTACGCTGATTGCGCATGAAGATGTGCAAAAGTACGAAGCGGATATTTTTATTAATAAAATATTCAGCGGCTCTGTTCCGTCTTTTATCACATCATTTTTGCAGGATAGAAAACTATCGGAAGATGAAGCGCAGGAAATAAAATCAATGATTGATGGGGTGACGAAAAAGTGACGGCTATGTTTATTTCAATTTTGAATATGAGCATTACAGCGGGCATTGTTGCTTTGGCTGTCATGCTTATTCGCATTCCTTTAAGAAAAGCTCCGAAAATATTTTCATATGCCCTTTGGGGCGTAGTACTGTTTCGCCTAATATTTCCTTTCGGCATCGAAAGTATTTTTGGTCTAATGCCTGCTGGCACAACAAATGCAATACCACAAGATATTGTTGTTATACATAGTCCTGAAATACCGCAAGTTATTGTTTTTTCGCAAGCCCCTACAATACAGACAGAACAACAGTCTATAAGTACGACGATTAGTCCGGAAAATAACGTAAACTCTATTCGTACAACTTTAGAAATTGCCGGATATATTTGGCTGGCCGGTTTTACTGCTTTACTGCTTTATGCTGTGATAGGGTATATACGCTTAAAACGGCGTGTGCATTATGCAACGCTTGTATGCGGCAATATTTTTGAAACAGATAAAATCAAAACGCCTTTTGTCCTTGGTTTTATCCGTCCAAAAATTTATTTTCCTACTACTATAGACCCGTCACGGCATGACTATATCTTAAAGCATGAGCAAACGCATATAAAAAGACGGGATTATATTATAAAGCCTTTTGCATACATTGTACTTGCTTTGCATTGGTTTAATCCTTTAATTTGGCTTTCATATTATCTTATGTCAAAAGATATGGAAATGTCTTGCGATGAAGCTGTGTTAAGAAAAACAAGCGAAGATATACGCGGCAATTACTCAACATCTTTGTTGAATTTATCCGCAGGTAAGGTTAATTTATTAAATCCTATTGCTTTTGCCTTTGGGGAAAGCAATGTAAAAGAAAGGGTGACAAATGTGTTAAATTTTAAAAAACCCGCAAAATGGGTGGTTATTGCTTCTGCATTGGCTGTAGCTGTTTTCCTTGTTGCATTTACTTCAAACAGAGTAGCTCTTGCAGAGGAGATTTTAAATGAAGACAGCATAGCTTATATAAGTGATGATTTTTCTTTTGACATACCATATATCCCGCCTGCGGGAACCGTACTTATCGGTAGGATTGAACTTGAACCGGGCGATGTATTTAACCGCTCTGTTTCTGCTGAAGTCAACGGCGGAAACCTTCTGATAGGCATTAGTCTTTCTTCTGAAAATGAAGGCAACTGGCTTAGAGGTAACTGGCTTGAACTTAATAATAATACGAATGGTCAGTGGCAATTTGCAACTAATGAGAGAATAACTGCTTATCTATATCTTGTTTCCGGCTCTAACATGCATCAATGGGGAATGATTACTAATATAACGGGCAGCATAATACGGCAAACAGCATCACTATCTGAATCAAGCAATACTCCAAGCCAAACACAATTGCCTCTTGCGCAGAATACAACCCAAAGTGATGCCAGAAGAATAGCTGTAAGTCTTATGGATAATTATGAATGGCATGGCAATATGGAAAATATAATACAAATTGGCAGCCGTGATGCATATGGTTTTATTTTTGTAAACTATGATAATGATATGAGCTATTTTATAGCTGTTGATGCTGATACCGGAGAAGTTATCTATTTTGAATCTATGGAGCATGAAAACATTGGATGGAATTTGTGGGGACTGTGGTCATTATTTATGGATGCAGAAAGGGCTGAAATCTCCTCAAATGCTTTTGAACAAGGATTCATACCGCCTTTGCAGAGCGATAATGCAATAACCATGAACCACCTTACTAATGGCATGGCTGAAAGAACGCTAAGGGATTTTGGCGTGGTTGAAGAACTTGGCGTAACATCCGGCCAGGAGGGCAATATCTATTATCGCGGCAGATTGCTACGTTCGGTTATTCTATATAGGGACTATGAGGAAAACGGGCATCAAATTATAATAAATTCTTCCGATGCAGGAAGTAATCTTCTGGCTTATGTACGTGTTGATGCCTCGTGGAATGCTATTAGTTTAAATGTGGTTGAAGAAATAAATGCAGATGCTGACGAAAGTGCAAAAGCTGTTTATGTCACAACTCAATCAGAAGGTTTGCGCCAGACTATACAAATAGACATACCGATAATTTATGCAAGCAGCTATATTATAGGGAATGTTGTTTTTATAGATATAGAATTAGAAACTATATATCCGGGCGATGTAATAACCATAGACACATCCACCGATGCTCAAGCATCTGCTTTTGTTGGGTTGTCAAACACAAGAACCACCGGCAGCCTTGAAGGGCAAACTGTTTTTATAACGGGTGCGCCGGGAGGAAGAAGCGGCACATTTACAATGGAGGGAGATGCAACATATAGATATTTGTTCGTATTTGTACAATCTGATAATGTAGAATTGATTGACACTTATTTTAGCGGTACAATTATAATTGAAAGGCAAAATTCTCCGGCGTTATCTTCCGCAATGAATAATTAGTCGGAATTATTCCTTTATGTATTGCGCTGCAACTTTAACTATTATTGGATTTGAATCACTAACTTACTTAAATAATACCTCATATGGGCGGCTTATAGCCGCCCATATGAGGTTATGGTTATTATGTGTTATTACTATATTAGTTGAATATGGGATTGGTCCGCATAGTAGTGCGTTAGGAGATAATTCCAAAATTAGTTAATTATATATAAATTGAAAGGATTGCGTATTTTGAATAACACTATTGCTCTTGTAAAAAACAAGGTCTGGCTTTTATTGGGTTGGCTATAAATAAAAACTAACATGCCTAGTCTGACTCTCTTTCCTTTATTATTTTATTGATTGCTTCTGCGTCACGTCCGTTAATCAAATAATCACCAAAAGTAAAAGCGATAAACCCAATAATGACTATCACCACAAATATTATGATGCCGAGCGGTGATTCTGTAGAAATCCAGTCAAGGCTAAAAGCGACAGGAAAAAATATTACAAACCCAATCAACATATTGATGAGAATCTTTAACCACAAAACCAGACTATCAATTTTATACGTCAAAGAGCCAACGGAAAACCCGGCACCGACAGCCATTGCACCTATTGCATTGGCGGTAAAATTATCAATAGACGTAAGACCGCCGCCGCTCATTATATCTACAAATATGCCCATCATTACAAATATAACACATCCCCATTTAGCCCCGTATACTGAAAGTTTGATGATTGATTTTATCATGATAATCCCTCCTATAGCCCTATGCGTTTTTTGAAATCGGCAAGGTAGTTTCGTGAGATATAATCGCTTACGCCATTTTTCATAACAATATACATCGTGCGATTAAACGATGGAGATAAATGGTCTACACGGTTTATGTTTACAATAGTAGATTTTGATATGCGAACAAAATTAAATCCTAACTGCTCTTGAATTTCGTTGAGGGTTTTCGTGACAATGTATTCCTGTTTTTCCCTATTATATAGCTTTATATCGTTTCCTTCCGTTCTGATGATGTCTACTTGCATTGGGTCTATTACAAACAATTTATTGTCACTTTTTGCAAATAACACAGAGGACTTATCGTCTATTCGTTCCAGCATTTCTATCCACATAGTTAATTCGGGGGTTATCTTAGAAGTGTGGATAACGGCAATAGGCTCACCGATGTCCGTGTCAATTTTAATCTCTACTCGCATATCATCCCTC